>R24__coassemble_842_pt1 | contig 18808 bp, 15 predicted proteins | sample R24__metabat2_low_PE_026 | metagenome-assembled genome bin R24
CAGGTGGTGGTACAGGTCGTACACTTCACCCAGATAACATGGCAGCAGGTCCTGCATCTTACGGTATGACTGATACACTCGGTCGTATGCACTCAGATGCACAGTTCGCTGGTTCATCATCAGTACCTGCTCACGTTGAGATGATGGGATTCCTCGGAATCGGTAACAACCCAATGGTAGGATGCTCTGTAGCATGTGCCGTTAACGTTGACCTCGCTCTCAACAAGTAATCAGAAACACATTTCTTGATTATACATCATTCCCTTGCAACCCACGGTTGCAAGGGATTTTTTTTCGTTTATCTATATTTGCCATTCCGTAATGAAAATGTTGATTCTTGTTTAGTTCTCCTTAGGTGTGCCTTAGGTTCCTCTTCGTTTCCCTTACAATCCTAAGGGACACCTAAGGCGAACCTGACGAACAGGTAAATGGAATACTTTTCATCTTCTAAGAAATACGTCAGAAACTTGAACGAAGCAGAGTTTGCTGTAAAGACTGCGGACATATAGCTGTGTCTCAATTGTTATTCTGTCAGTATTAAACTGTTCCTTGCCACTTTTATACCTTCCTTTACGAGCCTTGTTGCCAAGCCTTGTGAGTTTATGAGTTTGTGAGTTTTTTTTTATTGGAAAAAATGCCTCAACAACCCAAAAACATAAAAAATATAGTTATCCCAAGTAGGCTTGAATTTTAACATTTCGGAAGCTTAATAAATGTAAAAAATATAGCTTGAATGCTTAACTGGTGTTAATGCGACAGTGCGATTTGTTAAACTATTTCAAAATGGAGTGAAATTGTGTCTGAAACATTTTGTTGTTACTAAAAATCGTGATAATTTTAACACCGAAATCGTTAAGATACTTCTGATTTTAACATTTCGTCGGGATTAAATGAATAAAAGTAATATTAAATATTTTGAAGTTATGAAACAAACTACAAAACGCTTTTATGGCACACTTGCTGCCTTGGCATTCTTTTCAGGTATTACTGGCGCTTTTGCCTTTTCTTTAGGTAACAGGATTGTTTCGCGCAATTCTGCTTTTGCTGTGGAGACAGTTGAAGAACCACAGCCTTCGTTCATGACTTGCTCTAATGCTGGTACTCCTGCACAGCCTATCGATCTCACTGAGGCTGCTGAGAAGGGATGTGCTTCTGTTGTATATATAAAGGTGACAGCTGGCGGCGATACGAAGGTTGTACGTTACCGTAATCCGTTTGCCGATATCTTCGGCGATTTCTTCGGCGATGAAGGTATGCAGCAACGTGTTTATAAGACTCCTAAGCAACATTCATCAGGTAGTGGAGTAATCATCTCAAGCGATGGTTATATCGTGACAAACAATCATGTGGTTGATAATGCGAGCAAGATTGAGGTCAAACTTAATGACAATCGAGAGTTTACGGCTACGGTCGTGGGTACAGATCCTGCTTCTGATCTGGCTCTTATCAAGATTGATGCCAAGAGTCTTCCTGCCATCGTGATTGGCGACAGCGAGACGTTGAAGGTGGGCGAGTGGGTACTTGCCATCGGTAATCCTTTCAACCTCACAAGTACGGTTACTGCTGGTATCGTGAGTGCCAAGGGACGTGGCAGCATGGGTACTAACGGCGTACAGTCATTCATACAGACGGACGCAGCCATCAACAAAGGTAACTCTGGTGGTGCTCTTGTGAATGCACGTGGCGAACTTGTTGGCATCAATGCCATGCTCCTAAGCGAGACAGGTGGCTATCAGGGTTACGGATTTGCCATTCCTGTAAGCATCATGAAAAAGGTTGTGTCAGATATTAAGGAGTATGGTGCTGTTCAGCGTGCCGTCCTTGGTATCAAGGGTGGTTCGCTCAGCGATATCATTGACAGCAAGAAGTATGAGGATGAGAACTATGTATCTGACTATGGCACTAATGATGGTGTACTTGTGGATGAGGTTATCGAGAATGGTTCTGCCGAGGAGGCAGGCATCAAGAAGGGAGATGTCATTGTTGCTGTGGGAGATAAGAAGATAACAAAGATGTCTGAACTTCAGGAGGACCTTGCTAAATTCAACCCAGGCGACAAGACTTCCATAACTATCATACGTGACAAGAAAGAGAAGAAGGTTAATGTAACCTTCCGCAACGTTCAGGGAAGCACCAAGGTTACCAAGGCATTGAGCCTCGAGAGTTGCGGTCTTGAATTGAAGGAACTGAGCGATAAGCAGAAGAAGGCTTACAACATCGCCAATGGTATTCAGGTGGCTAATGTGAAGGCTGGACCTTTCAAGACTGCTGGTGTGCCAAAGGGCTTTATCATCCGTAAGTGCAACGGCTATGTTATTAAGACAATCGCAGACTTTGAGAAGGCTTTCAAGCTTGCCCTTGATTCAGAGGAACGTGCCCTCTTCATCACAGGTCAGATTCCTGCTGGCGAGCCAAATGTCTTTGCCGTTATGTTCCCAGAGGAGTAGCACATTTAAAAATAAATAGTTTAATGTCGTCCAGTGAAGTGGTGACAAGCGGGAGGCATGAGTATAGTGGGAACCCGTCGCCATTGCGACGGGTTCTTTATGTTTAAACAAAATAAAAACACGACAAGTCAATGAAGCGATATTTTATTATACTGGTGTTTGTGCTTAATGTCATGAACATGATGGCACAAACGAAAATTGTGGATTCTGCAACCAACTTGCCTGTGGCGTATGCTATTGTATATGATAGTAATGGTACCGTTGTGGGACATTCTGATGAATCAGGAATGGTAAACCTAAACAAAGGTAGGAAGTATTCCATTTCCCACTTAGGATATAAGTCATACGAGACGAATGTTTTTGGTGGCGAAAAGACGATTTTTATGTTGCCAATATCATACGACTTGAAGGATGTGAGTGTAGAGGCAAAACGAAAGAAGTACTATCATGTTAGGTATTACTATCGTATCATTGAGGATGTCAACTCCATAATGAAGTATTACAAGGAGGGCTTTGTGGATTTTTCCGTTAACACAAAAAATCGTAAGGTCAAGTTGATCGGTAATAGAAGTAGGACTTACGTCTTGGATTCCCTGTTGAAGTTGGATGTGCAGAGGTCGTTTATGGTTGGTGACATGCATCTTGGTATCCCTTACTTGGATTCAAAGTCGCTTTATGAGAGGATTGTTAGTAATAAGAGAAACACCATTGACGACTCGGGTAATGTTTTATGTGGTACGGATATATTCGGTACTTATGTTAAGCATGAGGACTCAAATGAGGCTGTACTTTCGTTTGATGGATTATATCCAAAACAGCGTAAGGTGTTGAATTTGTTTGGCTACACTCAAGTGTTTGATAAGTTTCAAAACACGGAGGTCTTTCGTGATGACAATTTGGGTAATCATTCTCCTTTTGACATTAAGGCATTTTCTGCTTATCGACATTTCACGTTGAAGCATAAGAAGGAAGACATTACCAAGGACATAAATGTGAAGGACGAAGTATTTATCGTCAGTTCGGAATATTCGGATGAGAAAAACAAGAATTCTTTCTCAAGTATTACGGATGAGGTCTTGGATGAATACAGAACTAAGTATCCGTTGGAGAAAGTGCTCCTTGACCATATCCACAAGATGCGACGGAGAACTAATTTCCGAAAGTACATGGGGTAGGGGTGGACACGTCAAAGGCGTAAATACCTAATGTTTACCACGTGTAATGTTTATTTTTTGAAGCGTAACCTTCGGGTTATTTAAACCAAAAAGCGATATTGTTGTCAAAAAAGACAGATCGGAAATTTGACTACTTTAATCTGCTTTTTTTTATTACTAAACCATAACCAAATATATGAAGAAAGTAAGAAAAAGGATACATCAATTGCCAAAATATTTAAGTAAAAAAAACGAATAACGTATAAATTTAATATATATATATATTGTATGAGTGAAAACCTAATAATTGACAACAACGCATCTAAAGAAGATAAGTATGTGACGTTACTGCCACAGATTGAGGCTGTAATAGATGGAGAGCCAGACATCATCGCAAATATGGCAAATATTGCAAGCATGATACATGAAACATTCCAGTTTTGGTGGACAGGATTCTACCGTGTGATTGACTGCCAACTTGTTTTAGGCCCATTCCAAGGACCTATGGCGTGTACAAGAATCAAGTTTGGCAAGGGAGTGTGTGGTACTGCATGGAAAGAAGCGCAAACTATCATCGTGAAAGACGTGGATCAATTCCCTGGACACATTGCTTGTAGTAGTGCGTCAAGAAGCGAGATTGTTGTACCTCTGAAGGTGAATGGCGAAGTTGTCGGAGTGCTTGACATCGATAGCGAAAAACTCAGTAATTTTGATTCTACCGACCAAAAATGGCTCGAAAAAGTGGCGGTTTTGCTATCTGCTGTTTACAAATCATAAGATAATAGTCTCGGGTTTGACAAAATGTCACTCTCTGAGACTATTTTTTGTGTTTACAGTCCTGCTATTTTATATTCTTTGTATATTTGAGGCGCAATTTGATAACAAAATAATATTTGAACGGCATACAATCCGTTTTTGTGAACCTAAAAAGATACAACAAATATGATTATTGAGAAAGTAATGAACAACCTGGAGCAAAAACACCCAGGTGAGAAAGAGTATTTGCAGGCAGTAAAAGAAGTGTTGATTTCAATAGTTGATGTTTACAACCAGCACCCAGAGTTTGAACGTGCCAAGATTATAGAGCGACTTGTTGAGCCAGAACGCGTCATCACATTTCGTGTTCCATGGGTGGATGACAAGGGTGAGGTGCAGGTAAACATTGGTTACCGTGTACAGTTTAACAGTGCAATCGGTCCTTACAAGGGCGGTCTTCGCTTTCACGCATCAGTAAACCTTAGTATTCTCAAGTTCCTCGGATTTGAGCAGACATTCAAGAATGCACTCACAACACTTCCTATGGGTGGTGGTAAGGGAGGCTCTGATTTCAGTCCTCGTGGCAAGAGCGATGCTGAGGTAATGCGCTTCTGTCAGGCATTCATGAGTGAATTGTTCCGATACATTGGACCTGAGATTGATGTTCCTGCCGGTGACATTGGTGTAGGTGCAAGAGAAGTGGGGTATCTCTTTGGTCAATACAAGAAATTAACACGCGACTGGAGCGGAGTACTTACAGGCAAGGGACTTGAGTTTGGAGGAAGTCTTATCCGTCCAGAGGCAACAGGATTCGGAGGTCTCTACTTCGTCAGCGAGATGTTGCATACACATGGCCATTCCATCGAAGGAAAGACTGTAGCCATCAGCGGATTCGGTAATGTGGCATGGGGAGCAGCCAAGAAGGCAACTCAACTTGGTGCAACAGTCGTTACTATCAGCGGTCCTGACGGTTATATTTATGATCCAGACGGACTCAACGAGGAAAAGATTGACTATATGCTTGAACTTCGTGCTTCTGGAAACGACATATGCCAGCCATATGCTGACCAGTTCCCGGGAAGTACCTTTGTGCCTAATAAGCGTCCATGGGAAGTAAAGTGTGACATCGCACTTCCTTGCGCAACTCAGAATGAACTCAATGGTGAAGATGCAAAGCAACTCATTTCCAACGGCTGTATCTGTGTGGGTGAGATAAGTAACATGGGATGTACTCCTGAAGCCATAGATGCATTCATTGACAGCAAGATGATTTATGCTCCAGGTAAGGCAGTAAACGCTGGTGGTGTTGCTACATCTGGACTGGAAATGAGCCAGAACGCTATGCATCTCAGTTGGACGGCAGAGGAAGTCGACAAACAGTTGCACAATATTATGCACAACATCCACGAGCAATGTGTGAAGTACGGTATGCAACCAGACGGTTACATCAACTACGTGAAAGGTGCAAACATCGCAGGCTTTATGAAGGTAGCCAAGGCAATGATGGCACAAGGAATTGTGTAAACGGATATCATATAAAATAAGGCGTGATTTGTTCACGCCTTATTTTGTTTATGTCAAATAATTGTTGTTTTATACTAATTCAATATTCTTTCTTAGGAAAAAATAAAAAAGCAGAAACTTTCATTGCGGAAATGTGAATGTTATTTTTCCTTCTCTGTGCCAAGGCCTTGGAGTATGCCTTTTACAGCAGAAGCAGCATTGACAGCCTTATTCATGATGTTACCAGTCACACCCTTTGCAAAACTTGCAAGGCATTTTCCTTGGAGAACACCGATTTCTTCGTATTCCTCTGGTGTGTATTGGTCTTTATACTTGAGAATACGTTTATTAATCTTCTCGTAGTCTTCCTTTGCATTTTCCCAGTCTCTAATTGTGTAGTTAATGCCGTCACGTTCTATGTCACGCTGAAAAGCACTAAGGTTACGTATAGCCGATGTCTTTGTACTGCATGAAGACAGAAGTGCTGCCATACATACCAATGAGATAAAAGCTTTTGTTTTCATAATTAAGTGAAAAAAAAGATTAATAATGTTAAGTTGGTAAAGAAAAAAAAGAATTGTTAGTTAACACAACAAAATATTAACCAATAACCGCTTTTAATATTTTTCTTTACCATAATTATGTCTGCAAAGAAAACGAATTTATCAATAACTGCCAATACATTTGCATCTTTTTTCCGTAAATGACATTAAAAAACATATTAAACGTGATTTCATCGAGAAAATCCTATGATGGAAACGAAAAATAAATTATCTTTGCAATCGAATGAAATAAAGGCTTAATACAAAGCCACCTGGCTAACAACAGGACTAACATCAGGCATGACCCAAGAGAGAGACAAGAACGTGTTCATCGACATTATTTGGAGTCTGCCACTATTTGATATGTAAGAAGGGAATGTGTTATGGAGACTGCAACAGCATTAGAATTTAGAAACGAAGCCTCGATATCTTCCGTGAGTTTCAGAGGGTTTGGCGAAGTCATCGACCAATCACGCAATATTATCAAAGTGATAGGTGTTGGCGGCGGCGGTAGTAATGCTGTCAAAAACATGGTCAATGAAGGACTGACAAACGTTAGTTTCGCCCTCGTAAATACCGACAGTCAGGCTCTGAAGAATGCAACCGTAGCCACTAAGATACAGATTGGCGACAAAGGGCTCGGCGTGGGTGGTGTTCCAGAGATTGGACGTGAAGCTGCTGAATTCAGTATTGAGGAAATCAAGAGTCTCTTTGAGGACAACACTAAGATGGTGTTCATAACAGCAGGTATGGGCGGTGGCACAGGCACTGGCGCATCACCTGTTATAGCTCGTGTTGCCCGTGAGAAAGGCATTCTTACCGTTGGAGTTGTCACACTTCCTTTTAAGTTTGAGAAACAACAGCGCATTGACAAGGCACTCAGAGGTGTAACCGCACTCAAGGAGGAAGTTGATTCGCTCATAGTCATCAACAACGAACGTCTCATCGAAATATGTGATAATGACGACACATCCATAGAGGAAGCACTTAAAATATCCGATAAAGTCGTAACAACAGCCACACGTAGCATAGCGGAAATCATCACAAAGGAAGGACTCATAAACCGAGACTTCCGTGATGTTTGCACCGTACTTGAAGACGGTGGTTCTGCTGTCATGTCGTCAGGAACGGCAAACGGTGAAAACAGACTCATCAATGCCATGTGTGAGGCGCTCAACTCTCCTATGCTTAACAAGGCTGACATAGAGAACAGCCACAAACTTCTCTACATCGTTTATCAAAGCCACGACAGACCAGTACGCATGACAGAACTTAACGAGACAAATGCGTTCATGGAACGCATGGCACCCGATCTTGAAGTTCTATGGGGACTTTACTATGACGACTCTCTCGGTGACCATGTACGTGTTGATATTATAGCAACAGGTTTTGACAGGGTTCGTTCACGTGACAGTAAAAAGGCAGAAGATGCCCGTCGCATCGAAATGTTGCGTGAGCACTACTATAATCAAGATGCTCCATCCGTTACTACAGCCACAGATATTATGGAATCTTTGAAAGCGAAGTATTACTCTACTCCTGCAACAACTGATGCCATACCGACTGACGAGAAAACGGTATCATTTAATGACAACGAAGAGACTGCTCCTGTAAAAGTCAATACTGATGAGACAAGTGATGTAATCATATCCTTCGATGAGTCAGAAGAAAAAGTGACAGATACTCCTGCTACTGTTACTGTCAGTACGTCAAAATCCGCTACTCTTCAACCTGTTCAGACTGCTATTGATTTTGGTAATGATGAATCAAGTATGGACTTCATAATGGAAAATGATACCGAGAAAGCGGAGAACGAAAATGCGTTGGAATTATCAGATGACAATACTGCAAATCGTTTAAGCTATTACACCAGTAAATTCATGAGTTTCTTCGATAAACTTGTAACGGAATAACTCAGTTTTATCGTATAAATATAAAACAGGACAAAGAGACAAGCATATGCGGTCATTTTGTCTTGTTTTTCTATATCATGTGTTTTCAATGTGATTTACGTCAAAAATTGGTAATGGCGAAGATTCACAAATTATATGGTTTGTGAAGATGTAATGGCAATTAGCATATATTTTTAATCTTTTTGCTTTTCGTTTCGATAAAAATCTGTATTTTTGCAAAGATTTTGGATGCAAAAATGTGATCATTCCAATTTTTAGGTGTCATGCACTCCTTAAAACAGGTAAAATCTGCTAAAAGAATTATTAAAATTAAAACATATATATATGTCAAAAGTTGCACTTATCACTGGCGTTACAGGCCAGGATGGATCTTATCTTTCGGAATTTCTTCTCAGTAAGGGCTATGAGGTACACGGTATCATTCGTCGTAGTTCTGTTGATTTCCGTGAACGTATTGCTCACCTCGAAGGACAGCCACACTTCCATCTCCACTTTGGTGACCTTGGTGACTCCATGTCACTCGTGAAGGTTGTAGGTGCAGTTAAGCCAACAGAGATATACAACCTTGCTGCTCAGAGCCATGTGCAGGTTAGCTTCGACTCTCCAGAATTCACAGCTGACGTGGATGCAACTGGTGTGCTTCGTGTACTTGAGGCTGTACGTGCTTGTGGACTTGAGAAAACTTGCCGTATTTATCAGGCGTCTACATCTGAACTCTATGGTAAGGTAGAGGAGGTTCCACAGAATGAGAACACTCCTTTCCATCCTTACTCACCATATGCTGTAGCAAAGCTCTACGGTTATTGGATTGTCAAGGAATACCGCGAGGCATACAATATGTTCTGCTGTTCTGGTATTCTATTCAATCACGAGTCTGAGCGTCGTGGCGAGACATTCGTAACTCGTAAGATTACACTTGCTGCTGCTCGTATCTCACAGGGACTTCAGGACAAGCTCTACCTCGGCAATCTATCTTCACTCCGTGACTGGGGATATGCCAAGGATTATGTAGAGTGTATGTGGCTTATCCTCCAAAACGACAAGCCAGAGGACTTCGTCATCGCAACAGGTGTTCAGCACTCTGTACGTGAGTTTGCTTACTACGCATTCAAGCATGCTGGCATCGAACTAAAGTTCGAGGGTGAAGGTATGGACGAGAAGGGTATCTGCGTAGCAGGACCAGAAAACCTTATTGGTAAGACGCTTGTTGAGGTGTCAGAGGATTTCTACCGTCCAACAGATGTAGTAAATCTCTGGGGTGACCCAACAAAGGCTAAGGCTAAGCTTGGATGGAACCCATCAAAGACCAGCTTCGAGGAACTCGTTAAGATTATGGTCGAATCTGATATGGCTAAGGTTGCTGCCGAAGGTGCTGCACAGAAAGTGCGCATGAACCTTGCTGAATACCTCGAAAAGGGAATCGTGAAATAAAATAGATTCGGGATTATAGTATAAAATTTTGTTGTCCGCTAAAATTTTGTGTTTTGCATGTACGTATACACATGCAAAACACTTATTTTTAGCGGACAATAATGTTATAAAATAAAAATCCTGCTGATGCACATTGTAGTATAAATATGGCAGGAACGCCATATCTGAATTTCTTGTGCAGCGTCTTGTGATGCCATACGTTCATACCTATTTGTGCTCCTAAGGCACCACCTACAACTGCCATCAACAGTAGGGTAGATTATGAAATACGCCATCTGCCCGATTTTGCTTTCCATTTGTCAATGCCATACATAATAAATGTGATGACATTTACTGCAAGCATGTATATTAGTAATGCCTTTATCAATAAATTCATAGTTTATAGTAGAATATACTTTATTTGATAATGTGATTGGTTCCGTATGTTTTCAATGCCGCCAAATTGGCTTTTCGCAATAGATAACGTCATGAAACAATAGTGTACACGTTAATCAAATTTCTTTATACGGAAGTGACAATAAGGGCTGCCACCAGTATTCTCATAATAGTTCTGATGATATTGTTCAGCAATCCAGAATTTGTCTGCTGCCTCGATTCTTGTATTCACTTCATGTCCTTTTGAACGAAGTATGGATACAAGTTTATCGATGGTTTCGTGCTGACTCTCGGATGTATAGAATGTGCCGCTAAGATACTGTTCGCCCTTGTCAGGTCCTTGACCATCTGTCTGTGCAGGGTCGTGGATTTCAAAAAACAGTTTACATAAATCTTCGTAACTCACTACATCAGGGGCGTATTCCACAAGTACAGCTTCTATATGACTTGTCTTGTGCGTTCTCACATCCTCGTACGTTGGATTTTCTTCCTTACCACCTGTGAATCCAACGAGTGTTTTCAATACTCCCTTACGCTTTTGAAAGTAATGTTGTACGCCCCAGAAACAACCAGCGGCAAAGATGCCATACTCCGTTCCTGTTTCAGGAGTATAGAGTGAAATCTTGTTTGATTCATCCACGGCAGCCTTGATGAGTTTTAGAGCCTCACCATGCTTCTTCTGAAGGTCTGGATGGTTCTTACCACGCTCGTAGTTATGAGTCAAGTCGTAATACTTAACCATAAGTGCGATAGGGTTGTGAGAGTCGATAATGTGATGAATATAATCGTTGTATGATTCATTCTTGTTATGTGTAAGCAGAATCAATGCATTTACCACACTTTCTGGTATTCCTGATTCGAGAAGATTGTCAGGAGTGTAGTCGGAATCCTCCAATACGTCGTGCAGGAATCCTGCCATACGTTCTTCGTCCGTCTTGCCCATGAGACCTACGGCAAGTGGGTGAAGGATATATGCTTCTCCGTCTCTGTCAAGTTGTCCTGAATGTGCCTTTACGGCTATCTCTAATGCTAAATCAATTTTGCTCATATTTGAGTTTTTAAGTTTTTATGTTTGTGAGTTTTTAAGTTATTGTGGAGAGGTAGTTATACTAGAGGCTCTAGATAAACTAGATATACTAGAGACTATAGATAACTACATGATATGACACTATGTCCTATCGAAAATTCGATTTTACTTAAATATCGAGATGATTGTTGCAGTCAGCAGGAGGAAGACGAGAATGATGAGGACAGCCAAGAGGAGACACGTCCACTTGAGCCACTTCATGATTCGTGTAAGTATCTCGTTTCCATCGTCCGAAAACTGTTGGATGCAGTTGAATAATGCCGATGAAGTCACGAAGAAATCATCAATCCATCCGATGACAGGAATGTCGGGGATAAGGTCGGCAGGAATGAAATCATACACTATCGCACCGATAAGCAATATGATGGATGTAATCTGTTTTCTGTTCATGTCATTCGTTGTTTGTGATTCCAAAGTAGAAACCTGGCTCCGGTGGTTGATTATATCCTACGTTCTCTGTTGCCACGCTTATCTTGTAAGGTATGTCCTCCATGAATGAGTGGAAACGGTAAGGTGTAGGTATTGTTGTGGTGTAAACACGTAGTTCCTTGCTGTCCCTTGTGCGTACTATCACTTCTTCGCGCCAGTCACCTATGATGTCGGCACTAAGACATGGATTCATCTTACTGCTGTTGTTGAAGGCACATCCTTCATCTCTGAAGTTCTTCAAGATTTCGCAGCGTGACGTGTTCCAATTGAATTTTGTAATCGTCTCTCTGTCCAAGAGTTCACGGAGCTTGTCGCCATCCCACCATACGGCAGAGTTTTGAGGAATGAACGTACTTGTGTTGTGATGATTACCGTTGACATCAAAATATCCTCTTTGGCTTGAAGACCACATCTCAAGTCCCGGATTCGTAGGGTCAATGTCAGCTGCCATACCTCTGCCGACGTCGATGTCGCTCTTTATCTGGAAGATGATGCGTCCTGTCCTTGCGTCACGGAAATCAGAGCCGTCACGCTTATTCTCATGTACGTCCCATAGCTGTAGTGAGGTGGAATCAGGATAGAATGCCATAAGATGAAGAGCATCGCCATGTCCCATGCCTATGGTGTAAAGTCCGGTTCCATCGTTATTTATTGCCATCGAACCGTATGTTATTTCGTCACAACCATCGCCATCCACATCACCCACACGAAGGTTATGATTGCCTTGTCCGCTGTAAGGGAGGGCATTTGGATTTGTAATACGGTTGATGCTGTCTGTCTTCTCAGAGTCAAACACCCATCGTGAGGTAAGTTCCTTGCCGTCCCAATCCCATGCTGCAATGACGGTACGAGTGTAATATCCACGGCAGAATACTGCACTTGGATGCTTGCCGTCAAGATAAGCCACACAAGCAAGGAAGCGGTCAACGCGGTTTCCGTAATTATCACCCCATGCGGCAATGTTTCCACGTGAAGGGATATAGTCAACTGTTTTCAAGGCTTTGCCCGTTTCTCCGTCAAAAACCGTGAGATATTCGGCACCTGACAGAATCCTACCGCTAACATAACGTTTGTGAGGTTCCATCTTGCCGTCGATGCTTTTGTTTATATATCCGTTTGTGACATAGTTGGCGTCCTTGTCACCGATATAATTTCCCTTGCCGTCTTTAGTTCCATCGGCAGTTTTCATCATAAGTTCAGCTTTTCCGTCACCGTCAAAGTCAAATACCATGAACTGTGTGTAGTGAGCACCTGCACGAATGTTGCGTCCAAGGTCAATGCGCCACAGCTGTTTTCCGTTTAGCTTATAGCAGTCGATCAGGACGTTTCCTGTAACACCTTCATGTGAGTTGTCATGTCCCATACAGTCCCACTTGAGGATAATCTCATATTCGCCGTCACCATCTACATCGCCTACACTTGCATCGTTGGCAGAATATTGGCACATCCTGCTGTCAATCTGGACGTCAGCGGGACGGTTGAGGGGGATGCTGATGTAAGGTTTACTTGACTCTTTGAATAGTGTATAATCAGCTTTGCCTTCCTTTGTTTCTTTTCCGTCAATGACGGGAACAACGGAATATTTTGTTGTCTTGTCCTTGGCAGGATACCTGAAGAAGGTTGAAGATACCAATGGCGATGGGTTAAGACGTTTTCCGTTGGAATATATGTTGAAAGCCGTGTTTGCTTTGTCCGTTGAAAGGTATCTCCATGAAATGGTCACGGAGTCGTTATCCCGAATACAGACAACTCCACGACCCAGTTTTTCCCGTTGGATTGTGGAGTAGTCATAATTAGGTTGTGCAGAAAGTCCTGCACATACTAAAAGAGAAAGTGTTGAAAGTGTAAGTCCTTTCATACAAATTTATTTTATAATATAGACGAAACTTGTAGTATCGCCAATTGCATTAAGGCTGTTATAGTTGTATAACCTTAAGTCCAACTTGAATTCCTTGAGGTCAAGTTCATCATAATTATTCTTTCCTTCGATAATCTTTTGGAAAGTAGTGTCATCTTTGTATGATGCAGAGAATATAGCTCTCTTGAATTCATCGAGTGTTTTAAGTTTTCTGCTCACAAGAGTTCTGTAGTCGTAGAAAGCTTGCTCGTCGCATACGCTTACAGCAAGTTCAATGGAAGGAACATCTACCTTTGCTGTGTGTGTGTAAAATACTCCGATGATGGAATCCTTTTTCAATACATCCTTGATATATGGTTCATATACCTTGTTTGTGGAATCTGTGAACACACATTTGTTTAGTGTTCCGACATGGTGAGTTGTTACTTCGGCGTTGTTGCCATCCACGTCAAGGCTACATGATGTCATGGCTGCAAGTGCAGTGAACAAAGGCACAAATAAGAGTTTTTTCATTTTGTTGTTAAATTATGGTTTATGTTTTTTCACAAAATATGGGTATGTATTTTAATACCCATATTTGTGTTTAATGCTGTATTTTTTACTTTGTTATATCAAAAAGATTGTTAGGCATGAACTTGGCAAGTTCTGCCTCCTTGGTTTCTGTAACTGCCTTTCCTGCCTTGAACTCAAGAGGACTTATTCCCGTATGGTTCTTGAACCACTTGCCAAAGTAAGACTGGTTAGGGAAGTTCAGACGGTCGGAGATGTCCTTGACGGACAGTGGCGTGGATTGGAGCATCTGCTTTGCTTCCACGAGGAGGGCAGTCGCGATCCATGTACTTGGAGTCTGTCCAGAACGGTCCTTGATGATGGATGAGAAGTAGCGGCATGTGAGATTCTGCTCCTGTGCATAGAATGAAACTTCATGCTCCTGCTTATAGTTGCGATAGAGTGATTCCATGAATGTCTTGAGCACGTCATCACGTCGGTTGTCAAGTTTGTATGCCGTACCAGCCTTGGTGAAGCAAGAGATAATCTCAAGCATCACACATTGTCCAAGTAGTTTTCTTTGCTGAAGGATGATTTCACGGGCTGGGATGATTGTTGTGTCACCATTATGTAGCATATCGTCGTACTTCTTCTGCTTTTCCAGTGTCTGCTCGAGGATATTGGTGAGTGCCGTCATTCTGTTTATGCGATCGAGAGGTAGCAAAACCAATGGGTTCTGCTTAATCACGAATATAGCATTGAAGTCAGATACGTTGTATAAGAGTGGTTGTATTGTTTCCAAGTCCGCTCCGATGAACGTTCCTGTTATCGGTGTACTATGATTGGATATGAGTAGCGAGCTGTAAGCGAAGTACACTATCATACAATCCTTTGTGAGATGGTAGTTTACACCATCGAGAGTGATGTTTACCCAACCTCCGGTACAGATAAATATACCTGTACGTGGAATCTTTACCATGGCATTCTCTGCCTGTAAGATATTCTTCTCATCACCATTAAGGCGTAAGACTTTTACACTGTCTTCAAACACGGCTAATTCAATTTTAAGTGGACTCGTAAATTATTTTGCGTACAAATTAACGAATTGTTTTGTATAAATGCAACAGATTAACTAATTATTTTTGGGTATTAAGTACTTTTAGGACAAAATTACCCCAAAAAAACTTACTGCGGTATGAAATAAAAGCAATAAATTTGCAACGTTATTGCATTATGAAGATTGTGTAATGTAAGCAGGCAAGAGAATAATTAAAAAACGATTTGTATATATGAAGAAAAGTAAAAGACTATTTTATGTGTTCATGTTTCCGGCTATTGCCCTATATAGCTGTGGCGGAAACAGTGAAACGACTGACGAGAGTGTCTATGTTAATGTGGTAGAGGCTGTAAATGCTGACCAGTTGGGTACTCAGACATTTACAGGTAAGACAAAGACTGCGGAAGAGGCAAATGTGTCTTTCCGTGTTTCGGGTCCTATCTCACGTGTCTATGTGAAAGAGGGCGATATGGTAACAAGAGGACAGGTTATCGCAGAGATGGATAACAGGGATTATCAGATTCAGTTTAATGCAACCAAGGCTGAGTATGAGGACATAAAGGCTACTGCCGAACGTGTGATTGCTCTCTACAAGGAAGGCAATACTTCTGCACAGGCATACGACAAGGCTCGCTACGGACTTGAGCAGATTACACAGAAGTTTGCACATCATAAGGACCAGCTTGAGGACACTAAGCTCAAGTCTCCAATCACAGGATATATTAAGGAAAAGATACATGAAGCGGGTGAGACTGTTGCTGCAGGAATGCCTGTCTTCACTGTTGCTGGTGGTTCAGGACTTGAGGTTGAGATTAACATGTCTGCCAATGATTATGGTCGTCGTGACAAGTTTACTTCTTTCTCTTGTGAGTTTGATGTCATGGAGGGTGAGACTTTCCCTCTTGAGGTTGTCCGCATAAGCAATGAGGCAAATACGAGTCAGCTTTATACTGTCCGTCTTCGCATGAAGGGCAATTATGACAAGAAGAAGATTACTGCGGGAATGAGCACTATCGTCAAGGCTACGCTTGAAGATGAGGATCATGGTGTGGTCAATGTGCCTACATCTGCTGTTCTCAACAAGGATGGCAAGACTATTATTTATATGTACGATGATGGTGTTGCCAGGGCAAAGGACGTTACTGCTCTCCAGCTCAACCGTGACGGTTCTTCCAACGTGAAGGGCATAAAGAAGGGTAGTAAGGTCGTTGCTACTGGTGTCCGCAATATCGTTGATGGTCAGAAGGTGAAGCCTATCAAGCCTGCAAGCAAGAGCAATGTGGGAGGACTACTGTAGAATTAAGAATTCATAATTCATAATTCATAATTGGCAATTTCAATTAACAATTAACATGTTGACGAATTAACGAGTTAACATGTTAACAAGTTAACAATTGATAATTGATATGTTGTTGCTAGAATTATGAACTCCAAATCTTAATTCTTAATTTTTAATTCTTAATTTAGAAATTATTGCAATGATTAATTATAGCAAATGGGCACTTGACAACAGGAAACTGGTTAATTTCCTTGTTGTGTGCCTCATAATAGGTGGATTCCTCTCTTACCAGTCAATGAGTAAGCTGGAGGACCCGGCCTTGAAGGTCAAGCAAGCCATGGTCGTAACCACTTATCCTGGTGCTTCATCTCACCAGGTGGAGCTTGAGGTTACCGACCGACTTGAGAAGGCTATACGTGAGATGCCTTCGGTCAATAATGTTCAGAGTGCTTCGTATGCCGACCTCTCACTCATTACTGTCGAGATTCAGACGAATGTGGCTAATGATTCCGTGGAACAGGAGTGGGACTTGCTGCGTCGTAAGGTGAGCAACGTGCAGGCAAAGTTGCCTGCTGGTGCTTCCGTACCTATGGTTAGGGATGACTTCGGTGATGTCTATGGTATGTTCTATGCCCTTGTGGGCGATGGTCTTGGCGACCGCCAGCTCTCCGATTATGCCGAACTCCTGAAGCGTGAGATTGTTGCCATTGACGGTGTGAGCCGAGTCGAGATATACGGTGCTCGTAGCAAGTGTATCGAAATCAAGTTGCGCGAAGACCGTATGGCTCACCTTGGTGTGCTCCCTACGGAGGTTCTTGCCACTCTCAACAACCAGAACAAGACAAGTTATGCTGGCTATTGGGACAATGGTGACAAGCGTGTGCGTGTGACTGTGAACGACAAGTTCAATAACGTAGAGGATATTGCCGACATGCTTATTGCTGGTCATGATGACGACCAGATTCGTCTCAAGGATATTGCTGATGTCGTTGAGGACTATGAGCATACCACACGCAATGAGATGTTCCGCAATGGCGAACGTGCTCTCGGAATCTCTGTCTCCTGTCTCACAAGCTATGACATCCTCAAGGTGGGTGAGAAGGTGGAAAACAAGATTGCCGAACTTGAGAAGCGTATGCCTGCCGGTGTCAAGTGCGAGAAGGTGTTCTTCCAGCCAGAGCGTGTGAGCAATGCCCTCAACACGTTCCTTATCAATCTTCTTGAGTCGGTCATCATCGTTGTTGTCGTCCTCATCTTCTTCATGGGACTTAAGAGTGGCATCATGATTGGTATGAGCCTCGTCAGCATCGTGTTCGGTTCGTTCCTTATCCTCAACGGCTTTGACGGTACGCTCCAGCGTGTTTCGCTTGCATCGTTCATCCTTGCCATGGGTATGCTCGTGGATAATGCCATCGTCATTGTTGACGGCATTCTTATCGACATCAAGCAGGGCAAGTCACGTATAGAGGCACTCACGTCGATAGGTGCCAAGACGGCAATGCCATTGCTCGGAGCAACGCTCATTGCCATTCTTGCTTTCTTGCCAATCTTCCTCAGCCCTGATTCGGCAGGAGTATATGTGCGCGACCTCTTCATCGTCATTGCCGTATCGTTGCTCCTCAGCTGGATTCTTGCCCTCGTGCATGTTCCTATCATGGCTGACCGTATGTTCAAGACCAATGATGCAGTAGGGGACGACAAGGATTCGTCCGTTGACCTCTATTCGGGCAAGGCATACGATGTGCTCGAAAAGATTCTTACGCTCGGACTTCGTTTCCGCTGGACAATGGTGGGAGTTGCCGTTGCACTCCTTGCCGTGAGCGGATTGTGCTATAAGTTCCTCAATCAGGCTTTCTTCCCTGATATGGAGTACGACCAGTTGTACATGGAGTACAAGCTTCCTGAGGGTAGCAACTCTACTCAGGTGGAGGCAGACCTCGTGAAGATACAGGAACTTATCCGTGCCAACAGTAAGTCGGTCAAGAGTATTACTGCCTCCGTAGGCGGAACTCCAAGCCGTTACAACCTTGTCCGCAGCATTGCCACTCCGTCACTCTCTTACGGAGAACTTATCATCGACTTCGAGTCGCCTGATGCGCTCGTTGACGAGATGGACAGCCTCCAGAAGCTTGTTTCCGACAATTTCCCTGATGCATACGTCAAGTTCAAGAGATACAACCTCATGTTCAAGAAGTATCCTATCGAGGCGTGCTTCCACGGTCCTGACCCACAGGTGCTCCATGCGCTTACGGACAGCGCAATGGCTATCGTGCGCAGGAGCGACAAGGTTTATCTGCCTACTACCGACTGGGAACCACTCGTTCCTACTCTCGTGGTCGATTACAATCAGGCAGCTGCCCGCAACAGCGGCATTACTCGTGCCGACGTCTCCCTCTCCATGCTTACGTATGCCGGTGGAATACCTATAGGTCAGTTCTATGACGGACTCAATCCTGAGAACATTTACGTCAAGTGTGTTGACAGCAAT
>R24__coassemble_865_pt1 | contig 18429 bp, 19 predicted proteins | sample R24__metabat2_low_PE_026 | metagenome-assembled genome bin R24
GCAATTACCAAGATTGTAATACACCTCAGCAGCCACACCTTCGTTCTTCAGAATCTTCTCATACACCTGAGCAGCATCTGCATACTTCTCCTTCTTGTATAGTTCATCTGCCTGTGACTTCGTCTGTGCACCAACCGTGAGACAGACAAAAGAAAGCAATATATAACCAATTATTCTTTTCATCATGACTTTAGAGATAATCTTCAATTTTACTAATAGCAACCTCAGCACTCTCATATACTGCCTGCATATTTGAAGCAGCGTCACCGGGAGCATAACGAGCAAACTCACAGTCATTGAGTGCCTTGATAAACAACTCAGATGCCTCAGGGGCGACATTGCGCGAAGTGAGTTCGCTCAACACATTATCCTTATTGAGGCTCTCCTGTGGCATATTAAGTTTGTCAGCGATATAACCCCAGAGGGCACGCATCACCTCATCATAGAACTCATTCTGATTCTGTGCCTTCAAGAGCTTTGAAGCATTCTTAAGTCGCTTAACAGCCATCTTGTTTGCCTTCTTACCTCTTGACTTAGCAATATTGGCATTCTCCTTCAGTTCCCTACGTCCAATAAAGAGGGCTATGATAAAGAGGACAAACGGAATAACGTAGCAAAGGAAGTAAGAAGTTGTTCCGAAGAATGACTCTCCCTGTCTGTTGAGTGTCACGTCACCAAGCTTGATGTAACGGATATCTTGATCAAGTTCCTTCACATCCTGCTGTTGTGATGAATAATCATTCACAGTACGAGCAGAAGAACCTGCACCCTTCTTCACGTTAATTTTATATTCCTCAGACTTGAGAGTCTTATAAGTCTTTGAAGATGGATCGAAATATACGAAACTGATTGATGGAATCTTATACTCTCCAGCGTGACGAGGTACGACAAGATACTCAAACTCCTTTGTTCCAGAAAGACCGTTCTTTGTAAGACTGAATTTATCGTTTACCTTAGGGTCATATACCTCAAAGTCCTTAGGGAAATCGGCCTTAGGAGCATTGATAAGCTTCATGTTTCCTGTGCCCTTGACATTGAGACGAACTGTCACAGCGTCATTTGCCATTACCTCCTGAGGACTGCATGAAGATGAGATTGTGAACTCACCCACTGCACCTGAGAAATTAACAGGTTTGGCAGGAAGCGGAGATACATGTATAGTAAGTTTTGGTGTTGAAATCCTCTTCTTTATCTCAACATAACCACCTCCGTTGAATAAATCATCAAAAGAACGTATTGGTCTCTGCTGAAGAATAACAGCATCATACGCAACAGAAGGAATGACAAGTTCGCCAGCCTTCTGTGGGAAGAGAACATACTGACACCACACTACAGTATTGTAGTTCTTACCATTATATGATTCCAGCTCCAGCTGCATATTGCTTGATTGAGGTACCTGCTGAACTTGGAAACCGTCAAGGTTCGGAAGTTTACCATCAAGGTCCTGAATCTGCACTTGGGTATATAGTTTATAAGTAAGCAATATTGCCTCTTGTTCATATACCTTTGTACGACTTGCCGTTGCCGTCATAAACAACTGGTCGTTAGTTACATTTCCTGAACCAGCACGACTTGTTGCCTGATGGTTGTAAGCACTACCTCCTGAAGAGCGAGAAGACCTCTGCGAGCCACCCTGTCCACTTGGAAGAACCTTGATATTAACCGGATTAGACTTCACGGTCTTGCCATCAGCCTGAATAGATGCGCTTGAAACCTTATAAGTTCCCGGCTTATCAGCAAGAAGTACAAAACTATAAGTGATGGAACTTGACTGAGAAGTATGACCATTTATAATCTGGTAACTACTCTGTGTAGAAGTACTTGGTCCATATATAACCTCAAAACCAGAGAAATCCGGGGCTTGGAAATTAGACACATTCTGCGTATTGACCGTAAACTTAACCCAAAATTTGTTTCCAACCTCCACAGCGGAAGGAGCAGAAGTAACCAGGGCAACGTCTTCAGCCAACGCTACCAATGAAATGAACGAAACAATAAGAAAAGTTAAATATCTTCTCATAAACGTATGAAGTAAACGTGAGCAAATAGGAGTAAAGAACGTAAAAAACATTATCCTTTAGTATTACAAACCACAAATTACTCACTACATATTTTTACCAATCTTTTTCAAGTGATCTACGACGATTAGATACTGCATTTACCTTCTTCTGCACATCTTTCTCGTCTTGCTGAGCAGAACGGAGAAGTTGTTCTACAACCTCGTCAGACATTTCGTCTTTCTTCTTCTGCTGCTCTTTCTTCTGCTGATCTTGTTGCTGTTGCTGCTGTTGTTGATCCTGTTCTTGCTGCTGCTGTGAATTCTTATCGCCATCGCCAGGACGAGTATGACTCTTAATCCACTGAGCTACGGCAAGGTTATATCTTGTCTCTTCATCATTAGGATTGCAGCGAAGAGCACTCTTATAGTTCTCTATTGCAGCATCAATATACCTACCGAGATTTGGGTCATTACTCCTGATGTTTGCCATGCAGGTCATAAACCACACATTACCCATATTATGGAAATTCATGGCACGCTTCCCTGCGTTCTTAAAGCCAAGCGACTCTGCTTTCATATACCACTGAATAGTGGTCGTGTCCTGCGAAGCACATCCAAGATTGTAGAAAGCCTCTACAGTTGGATGCTTCTCAATAGCCTTCTGATATGCAGTAACAGCCTTGTCCCTCTCGCCATACTTGAAATATCTGTTTCCCTGACGAATATAGTCTCTGTCTGTCTGCTGCGCACTGGCAACAGCAGTAAAAGCAAGAGCCGAAACAAATAAGCTATATCTAATAATATTCATTTTCATCGCCATTTATTGAAATCACAACCGATTTACTTGAACAACTTGAAGTTCTTGAACAAAGGATTCTTTCTTTCAAGAATACACATCTCAACAAAGAGAACAATGATAAGCAGGATTGCTACAGCCACAAACTGTTCATCATACTCGGAGAACATAGACTCGACTATATCCTCCTTCTGCATCTTGGCTATCTCCTCTTCAAGGATTGACTGTGCCTGACCAGTCTGGTCAACATGAATATAAAGACCATTACCTGCCTGAGCAACACTCTTACCAATTTCCTCATTAAGACGGGTTGTAACGACATTACCTGCACGGTCTCTCTTGTATTCACCATTACCGAGAGGAATGAATCCACCTTCGGTAGTACCAACAGAGAGAACGAATATCTTGATGCCTTTTTCCTTTGCCAACTTTGCAGCCTCAATAGCACCTTCCTCATTATCCTCAGCATCAGTAATAAGGATAAGTGCACGACCTACAGCCTTCTTCTTGTCAGAGAAACCAGCAACAGCCCTTGTGATGGCATCACTAAGGTTTGTACCCTGAACTGTCACGGTAGATGGCGACATCTGGTCGAGGAACATCTTTGCACTTACATAGTCCGATGTCATAGGAAGAAGCGTAATTGATGTTCCTGCAAATGCAACAAGACCAATCTTATCGTCCTCAAACTGTTCTGTAAGTTTAGTAAGTATCATCTTTGACTTGTCAAGACGACTTGGACTAACATCCCTACACAACATTGAGTTGCTGACATCCATTGCAATCATCACCTCTATACCTGAACGTTTCACTTCTTCATTACGTGTACCGTACTGTGGACGTGCCATAACAAAGATGATGAGAGCAAGAGCAAGCATCATGAGCGCAAACTTTGTGTGACGACGAACAGGCGAGACATCAGGCATAAGATGTGCAAGCAACTCTGGGTCACCGAATTTGCGAAGTTGCTTCTTCATACGTATCTGTATAAAGACATAGATAGCAGTAAATACTGGTATCAGCAACAAAAGATATAAATATGTATAATGTGCAAATCTAAACATTTTAGTGTGTAAGTTTTTAAGTTCTTGAGTTTTTAAGTTTTTTAGTTCTTGCGGACTTTATAGTTTTTAAGTTTTTTAGTTCTTGCGGAAATCCATTCTCCACGGAAACTAACAAACTCAAAAACTTAAAAACCTAAAAACTCACAAATCTTACGGCATTCGTTTCAAGACAATATAACGAAGAATAATCTCGAGCAACAGAACAATGAGTGCTGCAAGTGCAAATGGTTCATACTTCTCTGTACGCTGTGTATATTGCTTGACGCTGAACTTAGTACGCTCCATCTTGTCAATATCGTCATATATTGCACCAAGGTCTGTATTCTTCTGTGCACGGAAATACTGTCCACCTGTCATGTTGGCAATTTTAGACAATGTTTCCTCATCAATCTCAACAGGCTGCATGGTCGTTCCGCCCCTTAAATTAGGGAATGGAGCAAGCCCCTTACGACCGATACCGATTGTATAAATGCGAATCTTGTATTTCATCGCAATTTCTGCAGATGTGATTGGGAAAATCTCGCCACAATTGTTCACACCATCCGTAAGGAGGATAATAATTCTCGACTTTGCCTTGCTATCTTTGAGTCGAAGAATTGCATTCATGATTCCATCACCAATGGCTGTTCCGTCATCAATGATGCCCTTCATAGCCATGTTACCATCCACAGCATTATAGAGATTCATAAGCACGGAATGGTCAGCAGTTGGAGGACATTGAGTATATGCATCTCCAGCAAAGACAGTAAGACCGATATTATCATTATGACGCTTCTCGATGAATGTCTGCGCAATCTCCTTGAGAGCCATGAAACGGTTTGGCTTGAAGTCTTGCGCCAACATACTTGTTGACACATCGACAGCGAGCATGATATCCACACCCTCAACATCCGTATCACTCCAGTCGTGCTTACTCTGAGGACGAGCAAGAATACAGATTACGAGAATGACAAGCAGAGTCCTGAGGAAGAAAGGCGCATGCAAAAGATACAAACGCCAACTCTTTGCCACATATCGGTACTTTATTGTTTCAGGTACTTTTACAGAAGGCAAACTCTTCTTGAAACGTAACACATACCACACCATGTATGGAATAAGCGCTACAAGCAGAAGGAAAAATGCCGGATTCTTAAAATACATCTGATTACTAATTTTACAAGTTTATAATTTACATCATAATATACACCATTCTGTATGTCAGATAACCTACCACACAAATAAGGACGATAGATGTGATGACTGTGAGAGCAATAAGAACACGTTTCATTTCCTTTGAATGCTGTTCCTCCACCACAATCTCTTCTGGCTGAGCCTTGACCTCTTCCTCTACCTTTGTCTGATTGATATACTCAATAGCATTGACGAGATTCTGGTCATTCTCATTGATAAGAGTGCTGTACTTGGCAAACTTGACAAGGTCGGCTGTCTCAAAGAGTTCACGAAGCTCCTTAACAGCCTCGTCATCATTAACATCCGCAAGATGTTGTATGATTTCATCCGTAGTCATCTCGGTGGCATTGAAGCCATAACGCTCCTTGATGTACTGACGGAGAGTGTCGGTAAGCTGAGTGTAATATTCCTTTGAGTCTTCACTCTGCCATATCTTTTCCTCCTTGATATGGTTAATCTTATTCATAGCCATCTTATGAGGAGCTATATGCTGCTTAAACTTGATACGACGAATGATAGGCTTGTTGTCCTTAAGACGGACGATGACATAGAGAAGAATGATTGCGATAATGACGACAATCAAAGACAACCTAATCATAAGTTCCCACTCTGCCCACTGGAAAGGTGGGCTCATGACTGGCTTGTCAGGGAAAATCTTCGCATTGGAAGTGTCTATATCGAAAGTAATAACCTTGAGTGCAAGGTGCTTGCCTCTGTAGGTCTTACCATCAACCTTTACCTGCATGGCAGGAATATAGTAGAGAGCTGTATCAAAAGAAGTAACGTAATACTTCTTCTTCAGCACCATTCTCTTGCCTTCATTGAGAAACTGAGTATCAGGACGTGTTGCAGCAAGAAACTCAACCCCCGGTATAACCTGCTGAAGCGAGTCAAACTTAGGGAGTTCAACTTTCTTTCCCTTTTCTGCTGTAACCTCAAGGGTGATGCCCATGCGCTTACCGATTGGTATATACACAGAGTCAAGTTTGTTCTCAACAATCACACTCTGTGCATCAGCCATTAAACAAGCAAGAAGAGCAATCACTGTGAGTGATACAAATCTTATCAATTTCATATCTGTTAACTACGCTTTTTGAACATACTCATAAGAGCCTTGACATAATCCTCGTCTGTTCGGATTGACACCCAATCGACATTTGACTTTGTCATGAGGTTCTTAACCCATTTCTGGTATTTGACCCACCATTCATGATGAGCCCTGCGCACGGCACTGGATGACGTATCAACAAAGACCTCGTTTCCAGACTCTGCATCACGCATCTTGATAATGCCCACGTCTGGCATCTCAGCCATACGCTGGTCATATACCTGTAATGCTATGACATCATGCTTTCTATTGGCAATAGTCAGTTGATTCGTGTAATCCTTCTGGTCGAAGAAGTCACTCAAGATAAACATAGTGGAACGCTTCTTGATTGCGTTAGTCATAAACTCAATAGCTGCACCAATGTCTGTCTTCTGACTCTCTGGTTGGAAGTCGAGCAACTCACGTATGATGAACAGGATATGTTTGCGTCCCTTCTTTGGAGGAATAAACTTCTCTATCTTGTCAGAGAAGAATATGACACCAATCTTATCGTTGTTCTGTATTGCGGAGAATGCAAGTGTTGCAGCTATCTCCGTCACCATTTGTCGCTTTGTCTGGACAACAGTACCGAAGTCCAAACTGCCTGAGACATCGACGAGGAGCATAACAGTCAACTCACGCTCTTCTTCAAACACTTTGATGTAAGGCTTACCAAGTCGTGCTGTAACATTCCAGTCAATGTCACGCACATCATCGCCATACTGATACTCACGGACCTCTGAGAATGCCATACCACGACCCTTGAAAGCAGAGTGGTACTCACCAGCAAAAATATTGTTGGAGAGTCCCCTTGTCTTAATCTCTATCTTTCTGACTCGCTGTAATAATTCTTCAGTTTCCATTATGGTACTTCAACCTTGTTGATAATCTTACTTACAATCTCCTCGCTTGTCACGTTGCTTGCCTCTGCCTCGTAAGTGAGACCGATACGATGGCGGAGCACGTCGTGAGCAACAGCACGTACATCCTCTGGGATGACGTATCCTCTGTGCTTGATGAATGCGTATGCACGAGCAGCAAGAGCAAGGTTGATAGAAGCACGTGGAGAACCACCGAAACCGATAAGTCCCTTGAGTTCTTTGAGGTTGTACTTCTCAGGATAACGAGTTGCAAACACGATGTCTGCAATATACTGTTCAATCTTCTCGTCAAGATAAACCTGACGAACAACATCACGAGCCTCCTCTATTTCCTTTGTTGCCATGATAGGACGGATGACAGTCTTCTCGCCAGTGATGTTCTGACGGATAATCTTCTTTTCCTCCTCAAGCTTTGGATAGTCGATGACAACCTTGAGCATGAAACGGTCAACCTGTGCCTCTGGAAGAGGATAAGTACCTTCCTGCTCAATTGGGTTCTGAGTAGCCAATACGAGGAATGGCTTAGGAAGTTCGTATGTATTTGTACTGATAGTAACCTGACGCTCCTGCATAGCCTCAAGAAGTGCTGACTGAACCTTAGCTGGAGCACGGTTAATCTCATCTGCAAGTACGAAGTTTGCAAATACTGGACCTTTCTTTGCAACGAATTCACCATCCTTCTGGCTATAGATCATAGTACCGATAACATCGGCAGGAAGAAGGTCTGGCGTAAACTGGATACGGCTGAACTGAGCATCGATAAGTGAAGAAAGAGTCTTGATAGCCTTTGTCTTAGCAAGACCAGGTACACCTTCGAGGAGTACGTGACCATCTGACAAAAGACCGATAAGAAGTGATTCGACAAGATGCTTCTGACCAATGATAGCCTGATCCATTCCTGTCATAATATTTGTAACGAAAGAACTATGTCTTTCGATTCGCTCATTTAACTCGCGAATATCAATAGCGTCTGCCATAATCTATTATGATTTTGTTTTTTCTAAACTAAGTTTTATTTATGGGTACAAATTTACCACTTTCATTCCACACATTATATTAAAATTTATTAAAAATATTGTCAGACGCACACTTTTAAGACTTTTTAATAATTAACCCCCTCGCCCATTTTGTATTGGACGAGAGGGTCAGTATTTTTCCCACATATCTCCTATGGTAGGATGATTTCCGTACCATGAGGAACATTATCTGGATCCTTGATTTTATTTGCACGAATTATCGCTCTTACAGAGTCCTTGGTGTTATAGAACTTCTGAGAAACTCTTGTAAGGGATTCTCCTTTCTGTAGCACATACGTCTTAGGCTTAGCCGTCGCTTTTTCTTTCGCTTCAACATTTGCCTTTGGCGTCTCTGCCTTTGCTGGTTCTGCCGTGTTAGCCTTAGTGCTGTCATTAGTCACAGTTGGCTTAGTAACAGGTGTCAACTTTGGAGTTGCAGCTGGCACACTCTTTGGCTCTACGGGAAGTTGCTTGAGTTCCATCTTCTCCTTGTCAGAATGGTACTTAAAGACAACAATTGAAACGCCAATCAAGACAACCATAAACAACGGAACAAGAATCCAGATGAGGTAGTTGCCATCATCCTTTTTCTTCTTAGGCTTCTCTGGTGCTACGGCTGGTTTCTCTGTAAGAAGACGGTTTAGCGCCTCCGTCTGCGAAGCCTCGGTATTTTCAGTAGGAGTTGCTGGCTCTTCTTTTGCTGCCTCTACTGGTTCAGAAGTCTCAGCCGACTCTGACGATTCGGCAACAGTGGCTTCTTCTGTTGGTTCTCCCACCTCTTCCTTCTCTTCCTCTACAGGCTCTGAGGCCTCTACAGAAGGAGATTCTGCCACAACCTCTACATCAGGAAGTTCAACACTAATAGCATCATCTTCCTTGACTACCGTCTCTGCCACCATTGCAGGAACAACTTCCTGTTCTGGTTCATCAACAGCCTCTGGCTCTATAACCGCCTCGGCTTCTGCCTCTGCCACTTGTTTCTCGGCAGGCTCAGATGATTCCTCCATACTTTCTGGCACCATGCCATTCTCCATTTTCTGATAGAGTGCTTCAAGACGGAGCACTTCACGATGTGCCTCTTTAGCAGCTATGAGCTTACGCTCTGCATCTGCACGAGCCTGTTCAAGTTCAAGGCGTATCTCCTCAACACTCTCAGGTGTACAGATAAGCATATCTATACCTGAGAAATCGTCCTCCTGCACCTCCACCTTCTCAGGAACTTCAACCTTATTGACCTCCGCCTCAACGGCATCAACAAGCTCTACTTCCTCAGATGAAGTCATATCTTCGCTAACGTCTTCGGTTTCATCCTCCACCTCTGACGTTTCAACTACTTCTGTTTCGTCTGTATCTTCGGAAACTTCCGTTTCCACCTCGTCAGTTGTCACATCCTCACGAACATCAGGCATATCGCTGACAAGATTAGAGACAAGCAAACCATCTTCTGGTATAAAATTGACTTTCTTATATCCAGCTATGACAATACGCTCGCCATTGGTTACATTTATACTTTCTCTACTTGCAACCTCAACCACACGGAACGTACCAAGACCATCAATCTTCACGCTCTCATCATTAGAGAGACCATCGACAACCGTATCAAAGAATGCTCTGGCAAGTTGCTCAGCCACCTTCTTTGGAACACCACACGCTCTTGAAAACGATTCTGCAACGGATTGCAATGTTACTTTATCACTCATTTGTATCTTTTACCATTTAGATTCCAACGGAATAACCTAATCACGAGTTAATCTTATCCTTGAGAGTAGCACTCATCTTGAAGTTGAGCGTAACCTTCTTTGGGATAATCTTGTATGACTTAGTCGTAGGATTATACATCTTACGCTCTGCCTTTTCACGAGACTCGAAGTTGCCAAATCCCTGAACAGACACTACCCTACCCGATGCCAGCTCACGTGCAAAGACACCAATGAACCGCGCTACCATCGGCTCAAGCTGTTCTGCCGTCATACCTGTCTTTTCAGACAAGCTCTTTATGAATTCAGTATTTGTCATATATCTTGTATTATTCCGTTACTCGTAAATTAGCAATTAAAAATCCAGAATACAATATCAAGCGCCAATTCTTAACTCTTAATTTTGAATTTTTAATTTTTCTCCGCATATAGGTCGAAGTCGTCACTATCTGTGATAGTCATATCGTAGAAACAACCTGTACGAAGCATTCCGTTTGCCACAGGAACAAGTACCTCTGGGTCAACCTCAGGAGAGTCAAACTCCGTTCTACCCACATAGTATTCGCCTTCCTTACGGTCAATAATCACCTTCATAGTCGTGCCGACCTTCTTTGCCTGAACCTCAGCAGAGATACCCTGCTGGATGTCCATCAACTCGCTAAGGCGTGCCTGCTTAACCTCGTGTGGCACTTCATCCTTGAAGTTCTTAGCTGCGTATGTTCCTTCTTCCTCTGAATAGGCGAAAGCGCCCATACGCTCAAACTTAGCCCAACGGACAAACTCCTTGAGTTCCTCAAACTCAGCCTCGCCCTCACCAGGGAAACCGACCATGAGTGTCGTACGAAGATGTATGCCTGGCACTTCCTTGCGGAACTTCTCTATAAGCTCGTATGTCTCTTCCTTCGTCACGTGACGTTGCATATTGGTGAGCACCTTGGTACTAATATGCTGAAGGGCGATGTCAAGATACTTGCACACGTTCTTCCTCTCACGCATCACACGAAGCAAATCCATAGGGAAGTTCTTAGGATAAGCGTAATGGAGACGTATCCACTTGACACCATCAATATCAGAAATACGCTCAACGAGTTCTGCTATCTTCTGCTTGCCATAGAGGTCAATACCGTAGTATGTGAGTTCCTGAGCAATAATCTGAAACTCCTTCACACCCTCGCTCACGAGTTGCTTGACTTCCTCGATGATAGTCTCCATCGGACGGCTCTGGTGCTTACCCGTGATGATTGGTATGGCACAATAAGCACAGTTACGGTCACATCCTTCGGAAATCTTCAGATAGGCATAATGCTTAGGAGTGGTAAGGCGACGCTCAAACTCATGTTCCTTCTGGTACGTCTTGCCAAGGTCCTTGAGAAGTTCTGTCCAGTTGAACTTACCGTAGAACTTGTCAACCTGTGGAATCTCCTTTCCAAGCTCCTTGAAGAAACGCTCGGAGAGACATCCCATCACATACACCTCACGTATCTTGCCTTCCTCCTTTGCCTGACAGAGTTCAAGAATCATATTGACGCTCTCCTCCTGTGCATCGGCTATGAAGCCACACGTGTTGACAACCACAATCTCACCCTGTGGGTTCTCACTATCGTGAGTCACCTTGTAGCCGTTAAGTTCAAGTTGTCGGATGAGCCTTTCCGAATCAACAAGGTTCTTTGAACATCCAAGGGTGATTATATCTATTGTATTCTTTCGCACTCTAAATTATTCTATTTGTCAATTTGACTATTTACTCTCCGAACAGGCTATCAACAAACGCCTTTCGGTTAAATGCCTGAAGGTCTTCCATACCTTCACCAAGACCGATGTACTTAACAGGAATCTTGAACTGGTCAGATATTCCGATAACCACACCACCCTTTGCTGTTCCATCAAGCTTTGTGATGGCAAGAGAGCTAACTTCGGTAGCCTTGGTAAACTGCTTTGCCTGCTCAAAGGCATTCTGTCCAGTAGAGCCGTCAAGCACGAGGAGCACCTCGTCAGGAGCATTACCAGTCACCTTGCTCACGGCATTACGTATCTTGGTAAGCTCGTTCATAAGGTTCACCTTATTGTGAAGACGGCCAGCCGTATCTATGATAACCACATCAGCATTATTAGCCACGGCACTTGCCACAGTATCGTATGCCACAGAGGCTGGGTCACTTCCCATCTGCTGCTTGATGACAGGCACGCCTACACGCTCGCCCCATATCACAAGCTGCTCAACGGCAGCAGCACGGAACGTATCGGCAGCACCAAGATACACCTTGTTGCCAGCCTGCTTGAACTGATAAGCAAGCTTACCGATGGTAGTAGTCTTACCAACGCCATTCACGCCAACGACGAGTATTACGTAAGGCTTGTGTCCCTGAGGAACCGTGAAGCCATCCATGTCGTCGGTATTGTTCTTTGTGAGAAGTTCCGCAATCTCTTCACGCAAGATTGTATTCAACTCAGACGTATTAACATACTTGTCCCTTGCCACGCGCTCCTCTATACGCTGGATAATCTCAAGAGTGGTATCCACTCCCACGTCAGAGGTGATAAGCACCTCCTCAAGGTTGTCAAGCACGTCCTCGTCAACGGTAGCCTTACCAGCCACCGCACGGGCAATCTTTCCGAAAACGCTCTCCTTTGTCTTGGCAAGGCCATTATCAAGCGTTTCCTTCTTCTGTTTCGTAAAGAAATCGAAAAAACCCATATACTAATTTAACTCTCTAATTTATAAATTCATTTGCAAAGATACTACCATTTTATGAAAAGCACAAAAAACCTATCCAAAAAAATTTGGATAGGTTTTATATTTTTGAGAGTAATATCTAATATTACTTCTTCAAATACTCCTTAACTTCCTCAGCTGGAACCATCTTCTCATCGAATGCATAAGCACCAGTCTTTGGAGACTTGAACATCTTGATGACCTTTGTGAAAGAGCGTCCATCCTTGTTCTGGAGTGTAGCGACTGTTTTCTTTGCCATAGTGTCTTATTATTTAATCTCCTTATGAACTGTCATTCTCTTAAGGATTGGATTATACTTCTTCAACTCCAAGCGGTCTGGAGTGTTCTTACGATTCTTAGTTGTGATGTAGCGTGAAGTACCTGGAAGACCGCTGTCCTTCATCTCTGTGCACTCGAGGATAACCTGCACTCTATTTCCTTTAGCTTTCTTTGCCATAGTCTTTTCTCCTTTTTAATTTAATTAAGCGATAACCTGGCTCTCAAGAGTCTTAACATCGAGATAACCCTTAGCGAGTGCCTTACGAATAGCTGCATCGAGACCGATACGGTTGATGATACGCAATCCTGCTGCACTTACCTTCAATACAATCCAGCAATCCTCTTCTACATAGTAGAATTTCTTTGTGAACAAGTTGACGTCAAAAGTCCTCTTTGTTCTACGAAGTGAGTGCGATACATTGTTACCTATCGCAGCCTTCTTACCTGTAATCTGACAAATTTTTGACATATCCTTTTCAAAAATGTATTTTTATTATTCTTTTGATAAAAATTGTGGAGAAGAGTTATAAGGGAACCCCAAATGTGCCAGCAACACATGCGAAATTAGGACTTACCCTCAAACAGCGTGCAAATTTAGCACTTTTTCCCGAATTGGGCAAACAATATTTAAATCTTTTTTCAAAAATTATTCATTTTAGCATTTTTTACCCATTTTTAGTGCGCATTCCGCCTATTATTCATAACTTTGCAGACACTTTTTTACAAAAACGCAGAGAACACAGAGGACACAGAGATCTCAGAAGACTTGCTAATTTTAAAATAAGCGAAGCGGTCTCACCGACCGAAGGGAAGTAATTCTGTATTTTGATTTTTTATTTCTCCGTGTCCTCTGTGTTTCAAAAGAATTGTTTTTTTTCAATTGGCGCCTCTCGCACACATCATTCCGCGAGAACAAAAAAACTCAAAAACTTACAAACTCAAGAACTCACAAACTTAAAAACTCATCATATTGGAAACAACGGAAATCAAAAAAGCTGTAGAGCTATATAAGAAAGAGCACGGATACGACAGTATGAATCTTCGTGCAGCTATGTTCGACATGGACGGGGTACTCTTCGACTCAATGAAGAACCACGCCTATTCTTGGCACCAGACAATGGCACACTTCGGGCTTGACCTTCCAGAGTGGGAAGCATACATGCACGAGGGACGCACGGGAGCAGGAACAATCAACCTTGTTTCCCAGCGCCAACGTGGATATGACGCCACACAGGAGGAGATAGAGCAGATTTACAAGTACAAGTCAGAACTCTTCAACACCCTCCCTCAAGCAACACGAATGCCAGGGGCACACGAGCTACTCTGCAAGGTCAAGGCATCGGGCACTACCCCACTCGTCGTCACAGGCTCAGGTCAGAAGTCACTATTGGAACGTCTCAACAAGAACTTCCCAGACATCTTCCGTAGCGACCTCATGGTAACTGCCTACGACGTCACATTTGGCAAGCCGAACCCAGAGCCATACCTCATAGGAATGGAAAAGTTCTACACCTTTTCTAATAGAGAGTGTGAAAACAAGACAAAGGTACGTCCAAATAACTTCATCGTTGTGGAAAACGCCCCACTCGGCATTCAGGCAGGCGTAGCAGCAGGAGTATTCACCATAGCTGTGAACACAGGCCCACTCCCTGACTCCGCACTCCTCGACCAAGGAGCCAACCTCCTCTTCCACTCCATGCAGGACTTCTGTGACAACTGGGAAAAAGTCTTTGACGAACTAAGGAAATAAGTTTCTGCTTGTATAATTGGACGTTATTGAATAAAAACAAAATATGCCATTATGTCATTTGCTTACGAGCACTTGATTTCATTTTGTCACTTACCTTTCCTCGGAAAAATTAGGAAGGGTTAACGAACCATTAGCGAAGGATTGGCGAAGGTACACGAATTGACATTTTGCCATTTTTTAGAGTTCGTAGTCAAGGACGAATAAATTACCAATCTAACAGTTTTAGTCAGCACGTAACGACTATTAGATAAAACTTCAGCCTTTTGGCAAAATTGCCATCCATATTCTTGGTGGCTAAATAAATAATGTTTATTTTTGCAACATCAAAAAAAGCAAATTTCCAAGTTATCGTTTAGGGCGGAAGCCCACACTGCGAAGGCGACGGGAGATTTGCTTTTTATAGTCTCATGCAATGTAAGAAACATAAACAACATTTCCTCCATTCCCCTTGGGTATTTCACAAGAAATTTGTTTCTTTGTCAAAAATAATCGCGCTTTGTTTTTATCAAAAGTAGGACAAAACGAAACTTGGTCAATGAGTTTTGAAAGAACTTTGAGGGATTTCTTACGATTTCCTAAACGAGGCATAATTTTTTTCCTCGGGAGAAAAAAAATTTTCTCTCCCGAGGAAAATAAAAATAGGTCGTGAGAGCGTTTTCCCATAAAGGCAAGAAACAAGAAGACGCAAGGACGCGGAAAAGTAGGACAAAACGAAACTCGAACAAATAACACAGATATTATGAAAAAGGAAGAAATGTTAAAACTTTGTAAGTATTATAAGGGTGAAGAGGAAAACCCTTATGACTTTAGCGATGATAACAGACGCTTTTGGAGATTTGAGTGTAATTACTACACAATAGAATACTTCGAGAGACATAACTATTGGGAAATAGAGGGTATTAAGATGGCAAGCGAGTTTGACGAGGCAAAAACGGTAATGGATAGATACAACAACATTACAATAAAGGGCTTTATTGCTTACATGGCAATTATGCAACTATACAATGCGCCTGGTGAGGATTGCCTAAAATTCATGTTGGATTATGGCAAAGACATTTGAAGATACTCGACTATACTTATAAGAGCGAAAAAGAAAAACCCATACGATGCTTTACAAAGTATGTTAATGGACAGAAGTAAACGAGAACATAAAATTGTCCATTCATTTATTTGCTAATCTAATTTGCTTTTCGTACATTTGCAAACAAATACTAATCAAGACTATCAATAAATTATAATATGAAACATTTACTAACTATTTTGGCAATCGGTTCGACTGCCCTATCTATGAATGCACAAGAGTGCAGCCACTGTGACATTATGAAAAGCGTGAAGTACCAGTTTAATGCTTTGCGCAACGACATAACCCTCCCGTCTACCGTGAATGGTGTTGACGTGAAATGGTTGCTTCAGGCAACTGATTCTGCCATCACGCTTCAGGGCAACACCCTCCATGTGAATGAGCTTCCTAAGGGTAGCTACAAGAATGGCGGTTTCCTCTGGGCAAGCATCAACAACGGCGAGACTCTCAAGTTTCCTCTTACCATAGCTCCAGATGATGAGATGTACGGTTATCTCTACTGCCACATGGCTGGCAATAGCGAGAACACGCTCTATGCCATTGGTACAAAGGAGGACAAGGGACGCAAGTTCACTCCTCTTATTGACAACCAGCCTATCTACGATGCAGAGAAGATGGCTGGAATAGAGGGTGGCGTGCGCGACGCCTTCATCTGTCGTGCCGTGGACGGTGGTTACCTCATGGTGACAACGGACATGAGCAACCGCAAGAGTCGCACATGGTTCAACCATGGCATGAACCTCATGAAGAGTAACGACCTCATCCACTGGACTTCCGTCACTTTCGACTTCCGCAAGGGTGCAAGCATCTTCTGTGATGCCGAGACAAACAAGAGTGACGTGTACAAGGACTATTCTCTCATCAACCGTGTATGGGCACCACAGGTAATCTGGGATGCCGACTACGACTGGAAGGACGGTTCGCCAAAGGGTGGCTACTTCATCTATTACTCCATGCTCTCAACAAATGCTGGCGACGACCACGACCGCATGTACTACAGCTATGCTACTCGTGACTTCACTAAGATGACTAAGCCAAAGTTGTTCCACGACCGTGGTATTGCTATGATTGACTGTCACATCGACTGGAACGACTGCGACCGCCAGTATCATATCTTCTTCAAGCGTGAGGGTGCCAACGCCAAGGATCGCGGAATATACAAGGCAGTGTTCGACAAACTCCCTGGTGCATGCCAGCAGCAGAGCGACTTCACAGGCAGTTTTGGTCAATGGAAGGATATCCTCCACATCACCAATGAGGGAACACAACTAACAGAAGGTCCTTCAGCCATCCGTCGCATCAACGAGAACGCATGGAACGTAGCTTACATCCGCTACTCAGGCGGCAAGGCATACAAGATAAACGGAGCTGATGCGCTTCTTGAGAATATTGACATGGGACAGGTTATCGAGGGTGATGTCAATCCTCAGCATGGCTCATTCATGACTCTCACAGAGACTGAGTACAAGATGCTTGAGGCATGGTCAGAGCTTACGCTCAAGACACAGGCTCTCGAGAAGAAGTCTCCTAAGTCAAGCAAGGTAAAGGCTGCCAAGGCTGCACTCGCCCAGACATTCGAGACAAATGCCGTAGAGCAGTTGCTTGAGCTCTATCGCAAGACACTCAAAAAGATGTAGAGTCACAAACTCGGGAATAGATAAAGAACAGAAATTAAAGAACAGAATACTAAACACAGAGGACACTGAGAACTCAGAGTTTTTAAAAAGGATTCTACATTCCGAGCTCTGTGCTCTCCGTGCACTCTGTGTTTCAAGAAGGAATGAAAGAAGGTTTCAGCGGTTCACGAACAATAGTCCTGCCAAAGATGGCAATAGACATGATGAGGAAAGACCCTATCATGTCTCAGTTGCACGTCACGGACATAGGATATTTTCCTCACGCTCATCAGCATTATGTCAAGCGTGAGCAACCTATCGCCCAGTACATACTGATATACGTAATGGACGGTACGGGACACTACTGGTATGAAGACGAAATGGGCAAGAAACAGGAATATCAGGTGGCAGCCAACCACTACTTCATCATTCCAGCCTTTGCTCCTCATGCCTATTGGACTGACGAGGATTCGCCATGGACAATATACTGGATTCACTTTGAGGGTGCACTTGCCAAGTATTATGCCAAGGACGCAAGTGTTCCACAACTCGTGAAGCCTGAGCTATACTCACGTATATCTACACGTACCGACCACTTTGAGGAGATATTCAATGTCCTCAATCATGGCTATACACTCGAGTCGCTCGCATACGCTTCAAGTCTCCTCAACTATTATCTTTCGTCACTCCGATACATCAAGCAATATCGTAGTGCCCTGCAACGTCAGGAAGGTAAGGAAGAGAGCTTCGACATCATAGAAGAGTCCATTCACTACATGAAGGAGAACATTGAGAAGCGTCTCACGCTCAAGGACATCGCCGACTATACTGGTTACTCAGCAAGTCACTTTACGGCTATATTCCGACAGTCAACAGGCAATGCCCCACTCGCCTACTTCAACATACTCAAGATGCAGTATGCCTGCAATTTGCTTACGAACACGAATATGCAAATCAATCAGATTTGCCATAAGATAGGCTTCGAGGATTGCTACTACTTCTCACGCATCTTCAGTAAGATTGTCGGAGTGCCACCTACTAAATATAGGGAGGGAGTCCACAATAATGATATTGTCCATCATTAACTTTTTTGCTTTACATTCAAGCATACCAAGAAAAGCCGTATTTTTGCCGTGAAAATAGAACCTGCAAGGTCGATTTTTTCTTGCACTAAGGTGCCCATTAGAAAAACCTTGAAGAAACAGAACAAAAACAAGAAAAAACATGTTTTCTTTTGTTTTCTTTGGTTTTCCCCATGTTTTTCTAACTGGCCGCTTGGC
>R24__coassemble_926_pt1 | contig 17574 bp, 25 predicted proteins | sample R24__metabat2_low_PE_026 | metagenome-assembled genome bin R24
TTTTTAGGCGTTGAAGATGCGCAGTAGGCGGTGCAAGGATTGTAAAAATAATTATACACACCTATTAAATAGATAATATCTATAATTACATTATCATAATCTTTCGTCAGAATATAATATAATTCATATCTTTGCAGCGTAAACATTAAAGTTATGGAAAGTAGAAAACAATTGGCAGCAGAAATGAAACGCTGCGGTACACATAATTGCACACAAGCTGTACTCTGCGCATACTGTGACTATACAGGCATGGATGTGGATACGATAAAGCACGTTGGCAACAGTTTCGCAGCAGGAATGGGCAACATGGAAGGTACGTGTGGAGCAATAGTAGGCGCTGGCATCATACTTGGTCTTGCCACAAAGGATAAGTCTAAGTCAGTAAAGGGTATGCGTCAGATAATGGACAAGTTCCAAGAACGCAATGGCGCCACACAATGCAAACAGCTCAAAGGTGCAGGCACAGGTAAGGTTCTACGTGAGTGCCCACTCTGCGTTGCTGATGCATCAGAATTTCTTGAGGAACTATTGATACAGGAGGCATAAACTATGACTAAATATAAAGCTGAAAACGAAAAAGACCGCTGCGTAGCATGTGGAGTATGTGTCAAGGTATGCCCTAAGGATGCTATAAGCATATACAAGGGTTGCTATGCGGTGGTGGACGAGAATCTATGTATTGGTTGCGGCATTTGCGAAAACAACTGCCCTGCCGGAGTAATTCATAAGGTCTTGAGATAACTCATTATGGCAAAAGAAAAAAAGAAAAAGTGGAGCGACTATCTATGGATTGTCTCTGCAACATATTTCACGCTTGGTTTTTTCAACATCGTATTTGCGTGGCTCGGTGTCATCTGTTTCATGATTCCTTTGTTGATGGCTATCTTCGGAGGTGGCAAGGGCTACTGCAACAACTATTGCGGACGCGGTCAACTGTTCCTACAGATTGGCAACACATTGGGATGGTCAAGCAAGAAGGTTGCACCACGATGGCTATCAAGCAAATGGTTTAGAAATGGATTTCTCATTTTCTTCATGTTCTTCTTCATTCAGATGATATGGCTAACCGTTCAGGTGGCAAAAGGATTGGAGACCCTACATGAGACAATCCATCTGCTATGGACGTTCGACGTACCTTGGCATTGGGCATATCCCATGGAGATAGAACCTTGGAAAGCGCAGTTCGCCTTTGGACTCTATGGCATCATGCTTACATCATTGATAGTAGGCGTCATACTTACAGTCATCTATCGTCCACGTACATGGTGCGTATTCTGTCCTATGGGCAACATGACACAAATGATTAGTAAACTAAAAGTAAAGTAGTTTGTAAGTTTTTAAGTTTGTGAGTTTTTAAGTTCTTGCGGATTTGAGCCTTTGAATTCAAGAACTAACAGACAAAACTAAAAAAATTGTGATATGGAAAAGTTCAATGAAATTATTAATAGCAACCAGTTGACACTCGTTGACTTCTATGCTACATGGTGCGGTCCTTGCAAACATATGCACCCAGTTCTCGAACAACTCAAGAGTGATTTGGGCGATGCAATCCGAATCATCAAGATTGATGTGGATAAGAACGAAGAAGTATCTGCCGCATACAGAATACAGTCAGTACCAACCCTCATGTTGTTCCGTAATGGTCAGGTTCTTTGGAGACAAAGCGGAGCTATGAGTTTGAATGACCTTAAAAACATTATCGATCAAACTCAAAAACTCACACTCTAATGAATCTACAACAACTTAGATACATTGTTGCCATCAACCGCTTTCGCAATTTTGCGAGAGCGGCTGAATCGTGTGACATATCACAACCAACGCTGAGTGCAATGCTCGTTAAGCTTGAAGAAGAACTTGACGTCAAGATATTTGAGCGTTCCAGCAAGTCCGTCACTCCCACCACAGCTGGTAAAAAGATTATACTTCAAGCTGAAAAGGCTCTGATGGAGACCAACCGCATAAACGAGATAGTAGCAGAGGACAAAGGCAGACTTGGCGGTTCGATGGTCATATCCGTAGGTCCGACCATTGCACCCTACATTCTACCTAAGTTCATCAAGCAATATCGTGAGGACTACCCTTCCGTAAACCTTACCATACAGGAGCTGAAGGCAAACTTTATGCTTGACGCCTTGCTACGTGGTGAGATAGATGCAGGAATAGCCATAAGCGACAACGTAAGGGACGGAATACTGGAGATACCTCTCTACACAGAGAAGTTCTATGTTTATCTTGCCGAAAGCTGTTGGCGTAAGCTTCCTGTGTTCAAGCCAGAAAACCTCGAACATGAGAACATGTGGATAATGAAAGAGGCACAATGTCTGCGCGATAGTGCTTTCTCTTTCTGCAAGGCACGCAGTAAAGGACATCACATATACGAGGCAGGTAGCATAGAAACACTCATTCGCATCGTGGATGAAAACGGAGGCTTTACCATCATTCCAGAAATGCACCTACCATTCCTCACGGACAAACAACGTGACAATGTCCGCAAGATTGATGGTGACTATCTGTCACAACGTCGTGTATCACTCTATATCAAGGATGACTACATACGCCAACGTATGCTCAACACCATCGTCGATACTCTCAAGAAATACATGCCCCATGGTATGTTAAGCGATGGTATCACAAAGTACGGTATCAAACTGTAACATCATTCATCATACGTTCCTATCTATAATAGTTTTACGACATTAAAATAGCGTTTATTAATAGTAAGTTTACTTGCAAATCCTTTTTTTTCGTATATTTGCACCAAGCGAATAAATCTTCTTTTTGAAAGATGTGAAAAAACGCTTGACTAACCTAAGAAATTCATTTGTAAAACGACAAATCATACATCAATTATGGCAAGTAATGCAGATTTGGTACAATACATCGTTGACCAATGTAGTGATGCCGGCAACATAGAGGCAAAGAAGATGTTCGGTGATTACGGCATCTATTGCAATGGCAAGATTTTCGGGCTGATATGCGATAACCGTCTATTCATTAAACCAACAGAGGAAGGAAGAGCCATGCTTCGCAAAGAAGAATGCCTGCCGCCATACGAGGGGGCAAAAGACTATTTCTACATCGAGGACATCGACGACCGTGACTACCTTTCAACGCTTGTTCGCGAAACATGCAAAGCTCTGCCTGAACCTAAAAAACTCTGTGTCCTCCGTGAGCTCTGTGGGAGAAAAAAATAATCCATACAATTATTGTTAAAACTAATCCTTCATTATCCTTTGTTCCAACTCGTCGGAGTAAGTGCGGCTGACGGGGATGAGCTTGTCCGTGCCGAACATCTGGAGCTGGTAACCCGTGGAGTGGCGACCAGACACGGATTGTATGTAGTCGGTATTGACGATGAAAGCCCTGTGGCAGGCAAACATATATGGATACTTGTCAAGTATCTGCCGCAGCTGCTTCATCGTGATGCGCAGGGATTGACTGTCAACCTTATCGTCCTTCAGTATGCACAGGTTGGCATAGTTGCCCATCGACTCAATGAAGATGATATTCTCCACGCACACCTCAAGCACAGCATTGTTTGCATTGCCCGTGAGCGTAATGACATCATGCGGTTTCCGTCCTCCCGTGTCATCGTCATCCGTCCTCTGTTCCAGTTGCCCATTGATGGCCTTCATCATGTCAAGCTCCTTCTGCAACCTGTCGTTCTTTGACCTGTACACCTGCATCACGAAGATGAACACGGAGACGAGAAGCACCTGAACGCATATAACAAGATAGTTGATGACGGAGAACTCACCCTGCGTGCAGTACCATGCAGAGTGAAGGTTGCCCCAACTGAACCATGATATGCTCGAAAGGATGACGGCTGACAGTATTGGTATGTTGATGACATGGAACATGCAAATATCCTTGACCGTGCTTGCATCCCTGTGCGTCACTGCCCTCTCAATCATGAAAGACAAGACAGACACGACAAATGCGACAAGTGAGATGAGTATGATGAACGGCATCCTCCTGTCCGTCATCTGCTCGATGCCGAACGGCTGTAGGAACGACAGCACAAACAGTGCCACGATGGATATCAATCCTGAATCTTCTATTATCTTTTTCATGTCCACAAAGGTACTTCATATTTTTAACAAACACGCCCTTTCATGCTTACATTCTGCCCCTCGCCTTTGCATTTCGTCACTTTAGTATGTTTACATCCCTGTTCCTTTCCATTCCATCCCCAGCTATTGCAGCATATTTACCTTACACGTAGATTTGCAACGAAAAAGTGAAGAGTGAACCTTTAGCTCAACGGAGTCAAGAGTGAAAAATAGAGTTTACTCTGTTCGCTGATTGTTTTCAACACAGAGAGCACAGAGAATAAACAGAGTTTCATTTTATCCGTACAAAGAAAAAGCTCTGTGTCCTCCGTGTCCTTTGTGTTAAAAAATTTTCAGAAAATTGTTTTTCTTGTTTTTGTTCTGTTTACCTCCCTACGGTCTGTGAGAGAAGTACTTGCCTGTTTTTACTTCCCTTTGGTCAGTGAGACCGCTTCACTTAGTTCCAATAGGCGCACAGCGCAAATCACTCCACAAGAACTTAAGAACTTAAAAAACAGAGAACTTAAAAACTTATAAAAATGTACAAATTTACTATTCTACTGGCTGTGATTATCACCAGCCATGTGTTCGCAAGTTGCGACAAGAAACTGAGTGCCTACGAGACGGGCAGCATGTGTGTGGAGATAAAGGAAGGAGACAATTGGTTGCACGACTACCCTCTCTTTCTTGGCATCAAGAAGAAGAATCCGCCACAGATAGCGATATGGATTGAGGACACTAACGGAATGTACGTCTCAACGGTGTACGTGTCACGCAAGGCTGCAACGGGAGGCTGGATTGGTGCTGATGGCAACAACAGGAAAGAGGCTCTACCCTGCTGGTGTCACTCACGAGGCATTCGCAACAATGATGGCTCATTCTGCCCTACGAAGGATAATCCCGTGACGGATGCCATGACTGGTGCCACGCCTCGCAAGGGCTTTGACACTTATTACGTGGACAAGAAAGACATGAGCCACTACTACGTGATGGTGGAAGTGAACCACTCCACGGACTTCAATGACACCTACACCAAGGATGCCGACGTGAACAGTCCCTACTATTCTGGAGGAGAGGACGGAAGCGGTCAACCTGCCCTCATCTACAAGGCTGAGATTGACATGGCATCAGGCAAGGGAACATTCACGGCGTCACTCATCGGACACAGTTCGCCCGACGGCTCTGACGGCAAGGTACACACAGATATGACCGGAATAAGCTCTGCTCTCAACATTGTAAAACAAATAAACATACGACTGAAATGAAAAGAACAAACGCTCTCTTGCTCTGTTGCACATTATGTCTTTGCGCCATGGCACAACGACACACATCCGAGAGGTTGCACTATCAAGCAGGAATAGGTGTCAGCATACCTCTGCCCGAATCGCAGGATAATGCTAAACACCTATTTGCTAAAGTTATGTATGACATTCGCCCACGCCTTTCCGCAGGATTAGGCACAGGTATTTCAAAGTATGAAACAGAACTGCTGCCGCTATACGCCACGCTAAGGTGGGACATGACGACTCCGCATCGCTTCACTCCGTTTGTGGAAGGCAGCATCGGCTATTCGTATGCACTCACGTCATCGGCTTCAGGTGGCAGTTGCATGGGATTAAGCCTTGGAGCTTCCTACCGTTGCCGCGGCTCTGACGAGATATTCATCACGATTGGCTACGAACACCAGCATTACAGTCAACAGAGGTCATTCGATTCCTCCGTGATACGTGCAAGGTACGTGGAGGAAGATGGTTACAATGCCATGAGGATAGCCGTTGGCTACCAGTTCTGACGCATTACTTGATGAACTTGACCTTTGACGCATCCCTTGGCTTTGCCTTTGGCTGTTCGGCAGGATAGCCAATGGCAATGATGTAGCTGAGCTTGTAGTTGTCAGGAATGACGAGGCGGTCAAGCAATGGCTTGTACTTTTCATCGGCATTGATGGCTCTTACAGGGCCGCCAAGACACACAGTACCCAATCCCATTGACTGAGCCGCAATCATTATGTTCTCGCTCATCAATCCAGCGTTGTATTCCGTCTCATTCTTTGGAGTACACACGCAGATGATGTTTGGAGCACCCATAAACATGTTCCTGTATTCAGCCATCAGCTTCTGGTCTTCCACCACACGTATCTGCCACTGCTGACGATTGACGGCACTTGGTGCGTTGATGCCTGCACGAGTGATGATTTCCAGCTTCTCATGCTCAACCACCTTGTCGAGGTACTTGCGAACGGAACGACGTCCCATGATGGCACTCAACACAGGGTTAAGCTCCATCTCAATGTCTGCCTCTATGCTTTCAATCTTGGCTGTTGGCTCGTAGCGGTTGATGATGCGTCCGTCACGTGACACAAGGAACTTGGTGAAGTTCCACTTGATGTCTGGAGTCTTGTCGTAGTTGGCATCCTGCTTACGGAACATGTCATCGAGCAACTTGCCTATCTTGTCATTCAGGTCGAAGCCACCGAACTCCCTCTGTGACTTCAGGTAAGTGTAGAGAGGATGAGCGTTAGCTCCGTTCACGTCTATCTTGTCGAACTGTGGGAACTTGATGTCAAAATTTGCTGTGCAGAACTTATGAATCTCAGCTATCGAACCAGGAGCCTGCTCACCAAACTGGTTACAAGGGAAGTCAAGAATCTCAAGTCCTTGCTCGCGATACTTCTCGTAGAGAGCCTCCAGTTCCTTGTACTGAGGTGTGAATCCACACTTGGTTGCGGTATTGACAATCAGGAGCACCTTACCCTTGTAGTCGGCAAGAGACACGTCCTTGCCTGCATCGTCCTTCACGCTGTAGTCATATACACTCTGAGCAGTAATAGTCATTACCGACATCATTGCCATCAGGCAGAATAATAGTTTCTTCATATAGTTTTATGTGTTTGTAAAAAAAATGTTTCGGTTATATGGTTATGCGGTTGCTCACAAATCTTAAGTCCATAGTTTATTTCGTTAGTTTTCCATTCACAAGAACTCACGAACTCAAAAACTCAAAAACTTATAAACTCAAAAACTCACCTTCCTATAACATTCCTCTGACTCCTCGTCAAAGCAACAGATGATGACCTCACCATCATAGTCGCTTTCCTGTATTGTACGTATGGCTATCTGTGCAGCCTCCGCCTTTGGATAGCCATACACACCAGTACTGATGCAAGGGAACGCGATGCTCTTGATGCCCTTCTCCTTGGCAATGTTAAGAGCCGTCCTGTAGCACGAAGCCAACAATGCAGGTTCGTCACCCTTACCATAATAGATAGGGCCTACGGTATGAATGACATACTTGCAAGGCAAATTATACGCACCAGTTATCTTGCTGTGACCAGTCTCACAGCCACCGAGTGTCACACATTCCTTCAGCAGTTCCACGCCAGCCGCACGATGTATGGCACCATCCACGCCTCCGCCGCCCAACAAGGAACGATTAGCAGCGTTTACGATTGCATCAACTGAAAGCTTGGTAATGTCACCAACAATGACCTTAATGTTCATACATTTATGTTTTTAAGTTTGTGAGTTTAAAGTTTTTATGTTCTTGCGGATGGTTTTAAGAACGAAAATTTAACCACAAAGGACACAGAGTTTTTCTTTGTACGGATAAAATGAAACTCTGTTTTATTCTCTGAGTTCTCTGTGCTCTCTGTGCTGAAAGCAATCTGCGAACAGAGTAAACTTTATTTTTCATTCTTGACTCCGTCGAGCTAAAGGTTCACTATTCACTTTTTCACTTGAACGCTCGTACTTACCCATGCAAATGTAGCAATAATATATGTATGGCAAACATAATCTTCTGAAAATATTATTTTTTATCATAACTTTTGCCTAAATTTGTGCTCTCAAAAAATAAACAAAAACAAATAATTATGATTTTAGCAATTCCAACACGTGATGGAATGGTAGATGACCATTTCGGTCACTGTGCCTACTACACAGTAATTACACTCAATGCCCAGAAGCAGGTAGAGAAGTCTGAACGCCTTGACTCACCAGAGGGATGCGGATGCAAGTCAAACATCGCTTCAGTCATGCAGGAGATGGGTATCACACTCATGCTTGCAGGCAACATGGGTATGGGAGCATACAATAAGCTCAACGAACATGGAATAACAGTTATCCGTGGTTGCCACGGCAAGGTGGAGGACGTACTCAAGGCATACGTTGACGGACAGTTAAGCGATTCAATGGAATCATGCGACCACCACGACTGCGGCAATCATCAGGAGACACCTGTATTCACTATTCCTTCAAAGAAGTAAGAGTGATGAAGATAGAGATAAATCCACAGGAAACAGTACGTGCACAGGCATTCAACCTATGGATGACATCACCAATGCCTATGGTTACTCTAACCAAGACATTCGACGTAAGCATGGTATTGAAACAAAGCCACAAAAGTGGTATCAAGTTCAATGCCATGCTTTGTTGGTGCATAGGTAAGGCTGCAAGCAAGATGGACGAATTCTATCTTCTTCCTGAACAAGGAAAGCTATACAGGTACGACCGCTTAGCCATAAACGTGATTGTCATCAACAACAAAGGTGGACTCAACTCATGCGATATACCCTACTCTGACGATCTCACTCAATTCTGTCGTGACTACATGGAACTTACTGCCAAGACAATCGCGGAATGTCAGAGTTCATTCCTCGAGGACGCAATGGTTATCGGCACTTCAGCCATGATACAGACAGAGCTGGATAGTATAGTGAATCAATATACGGATAAGTTCTGTAATCCAATGGTGATGTGGGGCAAATACCGCAAGGGATGGTTCAAAACCACGCTCCCAATATCATTTCAGTTCCACCATGTACAGATGGATGGAGGACATGGAGCCATGTTTCTCGAACAACTACAAAAAGAAATATCCATAATTTGAAATACGACACAAAGACTATGTTTTCCGACACACAACTGGCAAAAGTAAAAGGTGACGAAGATGTATTGGCAATATACAACGAAGTGCGTGAAAGCAATACTTTCATATCCTTTGCTAAACGCTTCATGTTCAATAGTGATGCACATGTAGCTCGCAATGCACTATGGGCATTGACCAAGGCTACCGATAAGGAACTGGAGCAGCTCCAACCGATGCTCAACGAGTTCATAGAACTTGCCATGCAGACCAAGGAATCTGCCGTCCGTCGTCTATCTCTCAATGTCGTTGAGCGACTAAAATTAACAGAGGACGACTTACGAACCGACTTCCTCGACTTCTGTCTCGAACACATGGCAGGCATAGAAGAACCTCCTGGAACACAATCGCTATGTATGAAGATTGCATACCGTATGTGTCGATTCTATCCAGAACTCATGGACGAGTTCATGCGCACCATTGATAGTATCGAGCTGAGCTATTACAAACCAGCCCTTCGTTGTGTTGTAAATAGAATAAAGAAAGGAAAACTTCTTTAACTACTTAACTTCATTAAGCAACTTCTAATAAGGAAAATTATGATAAAACAGCATCAGTTTAGCCTCTCTGCCAAGCGCAGAGGATGTCACCTCATAACACGTGAAATATTAGACAATCTCCCTACTCCTCTACCAAAAGTAGGATTACTGAACCTGTTCGTACAGCACACGTCATGCGCTCTCAGCATCAACGAGAATGCTGACCCAGATGTACGTACAGACATGGAACAGATTCTCAACCACCTCGTAAAGGAGAACGAGCCATACTACGACCATGTGCTCGAGGGTGCCGATGACATGCCTGCACACGCAAAAAGCAGCCTCTTCGGTGTGAGCATCACCATCCCTATCACCAACGGCCGTATCAACCTCGGTACATGGCAGGGCATCTACCTCTGTGAGTTCCGCGACTATGGTGGTTCTCGCCACATCGTAGCCACGATATATGAATAATGCTAATGGTAAAAATCCATAGGTTAACAGACAAATTAAGCCGTTAGGACACTTGTTCCGAACGGCTTAATTAATTACCACTTAATCGGTGTCTTGCCATTCTTCTGCAAATACATGTTGGTAAGTGAGAAATGATGATTGCCAAAGAATCCGCGATAGGCGGAAAGTGGTGATGGGTGGGCACTCTTGAGAATAAAGTGCTTAGATGAATCAATGAGTTGTGCCTTGCTCTGAGCATAACTTCCCCAAAGTATGAACACTATGCCTTCACGCTCTTCGCTTATGATACGTATGACTGCATCAGTAAATTCTTCCCAGCCATGCTTCTGATGACTTCCAGCCATGTGCTCACGCACGGTAAGTGTGGCGTTAAGCAAAAGAACGCCCTGTTCCGCCCATCGTGTGAGATTGCCAGAGGTAGGAATGTCTGCGCCTGTATCATCCTTTATCTCCTTGAAGATATTGTTGAGTGAAGGTGGAAACTGCACTCCGTCATTGACTGAGAAGCATAATCCATGTGCCTGCCCTGGCTCATGGTAAGGGTCTTGACCGATGAGTACGACCTTGACCTTATCGAACGGACAGAGGTTGAAGGCATTGAAGATTAACCTACCAGGAGGATAGACCGTGTAATGAGCATACTCCTGCTTGACAAAGGCTATGAGCGACTCAAAGTAGGGTTTGTCAAACTCCTTCTGCAGATGCGCCTGCCATGATGGTTCTATGGTTACGGTTGCCACGGTTGAATTAAGAATTAAGTTTTTAGAACCCGAAGGGCTCAACGAAGTTAATTAAGATTTAGGAAACAATTCTGAAACACAGAGAGCACGGAGAGCACAGGGATGCTTTACGGTAACTAATTTAACCTCTTTATTCCTCTGAGTTCTCTGTGTCCTCTGTGTTACTATTTTTTTACGAAATATTATCGTTCAATGATTTCTGCATCAATCCAGTCATTCACGAGTTTCTCAGCATCTGCAAGGGCAGTTGCCTCGTCAACTTCATACTCGTCTGTAAGAGCCTTTGCTGCGTCTGCTACGGTGAATGTCTTGCCCACCATGGCATTCCATACGACAGAAGCTGACTCGTTGAGTGTGATGACCTTTGAGAAATTGATATTCTGTACTCCGTGAGAGATGATGATGTTCTGGTCACATACTGTCATCAACTCAAATCCGTCTTTAATTTTCATATTATGTATATGTTTTTGAAATTAGTAATCTTTTTGCTCACCCCTCTTGAAAATACGTTTGAGGGTTGACTTAAAAGGTATGTGGCGGCTTATTCTGCGAGGTAACTGGTGCATCCAGAATATGCGGTAGATGGCAAGGAGATGTTTGCGAATGCCAAGAAGACGAACCCAAAGCCATGAATAGATGTGCCATACGCGGGATGTCTCAAGATTCCACTGAGTACCCTTGCGAATTACGGCATCGAGCATGGCTCTTACGTCCTCTCTTCGACATATTTCCGTACCGTATATGTTGCCGTCGCCACGAAGCCTTATACGCTTGTCTCCTACCGCATCCACACGATGGCAAACGAATCGTCCCGGGGCGACTTCAGCAAGGACAACATCGCCAACCACTACTGGACGCTTGACCTGACCAAAGACAAGTTCGTCTCTGTTATGTTCAATGAACGGACGCATACTGTAGCCACGGGCACGTATGGTAACCTGATGACCCATGTCGATGAGTTTGCACACCTCAGGTATGAATTCATCATTCTGCATCAACGCCACGTTTAAGTCTTTATATTCCATAATTCAATTGAATGTCAAATCTCAAATTTAAGTATTCCGAACAAGGGATTGTCCTTTCTGAATTAATATTTGAAATTATTCGACTTGTACAGCTACTGTTTTTGCACTAAGGTGCCAATTAGAAAACCTTTAAGAAACAGAATAAAAACAAGAAAAAACAGGTTTTGTTTTCTTTGGTTTTACTTCCCGTTGGTCAGTGAGAAAAGTTCCCCATGTTTTTACTTCCCGCTGGTCAGTGAGACCGCTTCGCTTAGTTCTAACTGGCCGCTTGGCGGCAAAAAACATAGGTTTTAACCGTACAAATTGAAATTATTTACAGCATGTGCTACTTGACAACTTTGCAGCATCTTCATCAGGGAGACACTCAAGTAAGTAGTTTGGCACTTTGGAGATTATCTGTCCTATTGTTGAACAAATAAACTTGTATAATCTTCCATCCCACTTCATTACAGAACATGAAGGAAGGAGTGATGAGAATGCCTCGATGGTGTTCTCTGGAGTAATCTTGTTGTATGGTGCCTGACGCAACTGGATGAATGCTCCGATAGGTGCTTCCACATTACGGTAGCATGGTGTCTTACCGCTCCATGGTGAACCATAGACACGTGCCACGCCATCGTCAGTAATACGTACCACAGGGTTGTCGTCATTCATGAGGTCTGTTCCCTCAATGTACTTGAGCCAAAGTCCCGTATGAGTACTCTTACCAGTTCCACTCACTCCGAGACACATATATCCCTTGCCATCCTTACGGACAACAGATGAGTGCATGAGGAGAGTGTTGTGAGGAGCCGTAGAGAAAGCATACATAAGCATGAGAGCATTATTCAATCCAAAGTTGCGCATACGGTAGTCACCATTAAGTGCAAGGTGTCCTTCGGAGAAGTCGCCCTTACACTCAAGGATGCAACATTGCTCTTGCATTTCGTTGCTTATAAGTATCTGGTACGTACCATCTTCAAGTTGATAGACACCATGATTGCAACCGCCACAGTCAAACTGCCCTATCTCTCCACCCTTCTGCTTTGGACGGAAAGCATCATCAACTGTGAGTGTGAATATAAGTTCTGTACCAGCATCTGGAGCGTCAATTTTGAACGGCTCGCTCGACTGTATAAGTTCACTTGTGTTATTATCATCAGCAAATATTATGCTATACGTGAATCCTGCTACTTTATAATATAATGTTTCCATAATGTACTTGAGTTTTTACATTAGTAAGTTTTTGAGTTCTTGTTTTTTTTGTTGAGACCGATGACGGTCTCAAATGCTATTACTCATAGGTTATATGGGTGTCCTCATTTCCACTGTATCTCCATTCGAGACTTTCGTACTCTTTGATGACAACATCAATGGTTGTCTCATTAGGATTGAGCGACATGGAAATTCCTCCACAATGTTCTTTATCGGTCGTGATAAATGAACTGCCCAATATTGTGGAATAAATTTTAGACGCAACATAGGAATACGGAACTGCTTTGTTAAACACAGAATTCCATTCTGCATAATCTGCAATCTTTTCTTCTTCGTCAAAACCATGTTCTACAGTATTGGCTTCCATTATCATACGGTAGATCATTTCCTTCATGTCGAAGAATCCAGCTTGATAGCCATTTCTGAATTTGTAGCTCAAATAATCTGTCGTACCGTTGTATCTACATTTCTTCAGTTCGTCTCCGTACTTTGACGTCATCTTATTTGTGACAATCCTAAGGCTGTCAAGCTGATTGCAACGAATAACAGATAATACCACTCCAGATTCTGGTATTTGCTCCCATCCCTCATAACTCTTGCCATAAATATCAATTACGGATTTGTAGTCAACATCATTAGATATAAGCATAGGCATAACCAAATCATAAGGTGCACCATCCGCTGGTATTTCTGCAGGCGAACCAATAATATAGTCGGCACAATTTCGTAGCTGGTATGCTATCTCTATGTTCTGCATATAGCAAAGATCAAAAAGTATGAAATCAAGATGAGGCAGACTTTTAATGGCTTCTGCCAAATCAACGATTCTCATTTCCTTACCTACAGAGTTACTTTGCTCGTTCAAGCCATTGTCAATACCAAACGATTTACGTCGTTTGCTATAAGTCAACATATCTTGTGTAGGAGGAAGCCAACCAAGGCCATGACTATTGAATATCAAACCATAAGATTTAGCTGGGTAATGTCGTATGATGTATTTGAAAGCATCCATCATCACCTCCTTTGAACAGGAATTACCATCCGTATTGTAAGTGAAAACCGGCATGAAAGAGTTGACTGACAAAGCATTAGTGTTTCGGTCGATTACGAATATTTGAGGATTAGAGATACCATCATAATAGATGACAATACGATCTTTCTCACCTAAACGATGAGCACACTTAATCATCTCATTTATGTCATCGCGAAGACGCGATGCTAATGAGTTCTCCGCAGGCATATAACATATAATGGTTCTTTCTCCACTTATAACCTTCTTGTCATCATCGTCTTTACACGAAAAGAACGACACGCTTACGAGTGCCGTAATAACGATGTATGCTATAGACCTGAAGAATCGCATGTAATTATAGGTTTGTAAGTTTGCGTGTTTTTTGTTTGATACCAAGTACGATGTCAAATACTATTTTACTCATAGCTACTTCACATCCAATGGGTGAACAAACTTAAATTCCTCCTGCCCGATGTTTACTACAGTGGTATGTTCCATGCCAAGATAACGCTTTCTCATCTTTGAAAGCTTCTTGTTGAGTTTAACCTTGTTCTTTGAGAAGAACACGCAAGGTGTCTGCTTCTTCAATCCTTTCTCACCCTCAAGGTGGCTCTTCAACTGCTGACTGAGGTCATAGCGGAAAGGAAGGAAGCCAGTCTTTTTCTGAAGCATTATGCTGTCAATCTTCGTAATGTCTGTAATGTAAGCTATTGTGTCGCCAAACTCCTGAGAGAATCCGAATACATACACAACACCTGGGAGTTTACCGATTTCGTATGGATTAAGCTCGCGATGAGCCTCCTTGACTTTTTTCTTGTCTTCTTTCTTTACCTTAGCAGCCTTACCGCCATTATCTGACTGTGCAGAGGTTGTAAGGAATGTTCCCATGACGAATGCTGCAAGTACGAAAAGTTTAAGTTTCATATTAAGTCTTTGATTATTATTTTGGAGGGATAAGGGAGTGTTTTACTCGTTTTGACCTCCATAAGTTAATATGGCATTTTAAAACATTAATCGGGGGATGACAAAGTTACCCCCCGAATTAAGCTATACCTTATCCGAGATAAGACTTGAGCAACTTACTACGGTTGCTTGTCCTGAGTCTGCGGATGGCTTTTTCTTTAATCTGACGAACTCTCTCACGAGTAAGATTGAAGCGATCGCCAATCTCTTCGAGTGTCTTCTCTGAGTCACCGATACCGAAGAACATCTGAATGATTTCCTTCTCACGCTGGCTGAGAGTATCGAGTGCACGGTCAATCTCCTTTGCAAGCGACTCGTTCACAAGTGAACGGTCAGCCATTGGAGAATCATCGTTGATGAGCACATCGAGAAGACTGTTGTCCTCACCCTCAACGAATGGAGCATCTACGGAAATGTGACGACCTGAAACCTTCATTGTGTCGGCAATCTTATCCACTGGGATAGCCAACTCGTCTGCGAGTTCTTCTGGCGAAGGACGGCGCTCATTTTCCTGCTCGAACTTTGAGAATGCCTTGCTAATCTTGTTGAGAGAACCAACCTGATTAAGTGGAAGACGAACAATACGTGACTGTTCTGCGAGTGCCTGAAGGATTGACTGGCGAATCCACCATACTGCGTAGCTGATGAACTTGAATCCACGTGTCTCATCAAATTTCTCGGCTGCCTTGATAAGGCCCAGATTTCCCTCGTTAATGAGGTCAGGAAGACTTAATCCTTGATTCTGGTATTGTTTTGCTACAGAAACGACGAAACGCAAATTTGCTCGTGTCAATTTCTCCAATGCACGACGACCCTCAGGGCCACCCTTGCGGATCTTTCCCGCAAGTTCTACCTCTTCTTCAACTGTAATCAAATCCTCACGACCGATTTCCTGCAAATACTTATCGAGTGACGCACTCTCACGGTTCGTGATACTTTTGGTAATCTTTAATTGTCTCATATTACTTCTAAACGCGCATAAAAAAGCATGCAAAGGTATGAAGTTTTTTCGTAACACGATTATTATTCACGTTCTTTTTTGAGTTTTTATATTTTTTTCACTATTTTTGCGAACATTTTGACCTGTATTTTTCGCAATGCACTAAGGTGCCTATTAGAAAAACCTTAAAGAAACAGAACAAAAACAAGAAAAAACAGGTTTTCTTTTGTTTTCTTATGTTTTCTTATGTTTTTCCAATTGGCCGCTTTGCGGCAAAAAGTATTTTTATTTTTAATTTTTAATTTTTAATTTTCTCGCCGTGGCTCCACTTGCAGAAAGATTACGTCCGCAGACGCTGGACGACTACATAGGACAGAAACACCTCGTGGGCGAAGGTGCCGTAATACGTAGGATGATTGAACAGAAACGTATCAGTTCATTCATACTCTGGGGACCTCCTGGTGTTGGCAAGACAACCCTTGCCAACATACTTGCCAAGACCCTCGATGTGCCTTTCTTCACTCTTAGTGCCGTGACATCAGGAGTGAAGGACGTGCGTGAGGTGATAGAGAAAGCCAAGGCGTCTCGTTTCTTCGGACAGACAGCAAGTGGCCACAATGGTTCCCCAATCCTCTTCATCGATGAAATTCACCGCTTCAGCAAGTCGCAACAGGACTCGCTCCTCGGAGCTGTGGAGCAAGGAATAGTCACCCTCATCGGAGCTACTACGGAAAATCCGTCATTCGAGGTTATTCGACCACTCCTCAGCCGTTGTCAGGTGTATGTTCTCAAGTCGCTTGGCAAGGACGACCTTCTTGAACTCATGCACTCGGCTGTCACCAAGGACGTGTTCCTCAAACAGAAAGAGATAGACTTCAAGGAGACGGACGCCATGATGAGATACAGCGGAGGTGACGCCCGCAAGCTTCTCAACATCCTTGAACTTGTAGTAGAGTCGCAGCAAGGCAACAAAGTGGTTATCACAGATTCATGTGTAACAGAAACGCTTCAGCAGAATCCTCTTGCCTACGACAAGGATGGCGAAATGCACTATGACATTATCTCCGCATTCATCAAGAGCATCAGAGGTAGCGCACCAGATGCTGCAATATATTATCTCGCACGAATGATAGAAGGGGGCGAAGACCCTATCTTCATAGCACGACGACTCGTCATTTCCGCTTCGGAGGACATCGGTCTTGCCAATCCTAATGCCCTACTCCTCGCCAACGCCTGTTTCGACACGGTATCAAAGATAGGAATGCCAGAAGGTCGGATTCCGCTTGCCGAGGCAACAATATACCTTGCCACAAGCCCTAAGAGCAATTCGGCATACAATGCTATAAACACAGCCTTGCAATACGTCAGGGCAACAGGTAATCTGCCTGTACCGCTTCACCTTCGTAACGCCCCTACCCAGCTCATGGCAGAACTTGGGTACGCCAAGGATTACAAATATGCCCATGACTACGAGGGACATTTTGTCAAGCAACAATTCCTGCCTGACGGAGCAGAAGGACAACGATTCTGGGAAGCTCAGGACAATCCTGCCGAAAACAAACTGAAAGAAATAATGGACAAACTATGGCATTAACAGTCTTCAAAGCCTCTGCAGGAAGTGGTAAGACATTCACGCTTGCTGCCGAATACATAAAATACTTGATAGTCAATCCAGACGAATACAAATCCATCCTGGCTGTAACCTTCACCAACAAGGCAACATCCGAGATGAAGGAACGTATCATATACTATCTCAACGACATCGCCCAAGG
>R24__coassemble_931_pt1 | contig 17486 bp, 15 predicted proteins | sample R24__metabat2_low_PE_026 | metagenome-assembled genome bin R24
GAGGTGGAGTTCCCACACTCACGCTATGTACTCTTGAAGCTGACAGACAGTGAACCTCTTCCAAAGATGTTGCCAGGTCAGTTTGTTGAAGTAAAGGTGGAGGGTAGCCCTAAGACATTCCTTCGTCGTCCTATCTCAATCAATTATGTGGACAAGGAAAAGAACCAGTTGTGGTTGCTTATCCAGACGGTAGGTGAGGGCACTCATAAGCTTGCTGAACTCAAGGCAGGCGATAAACTCAACCTCGTGTTCCCTCTTGGCAATGGTTTCTCACCTATGCAGAAGGCAGGTGAGAAGGTGCTCCTCGTTGGGGGTGGAGTGGGTGTTGCTCCTCTCCTCAACTATGGCAAGGAACTTAAGGAGGCTGGTGCTCAGCCTGTATTCCTTCTTGGCGCACGTTCAAAGGCAGACCTTCTTGAGCAGGAACTGTTCAAATCTATTGCTCCTGTATATGTGACAACCGAAGACGGTAGCGAAGGTGAGAAAGGATTTGTTACTCAGCACTCTTTACTCGAAAATGAGACTTTCGACCGTATCTCCGTTTGTGGTCCTAAGCCTATGATGGTGAGTGTGGCACGTTATGCTAAGTCTAAGGGAATACCTTGTGAGGTGAGCCTTGAAAACATGATGGCGTGTGGTCTTGGAGCATGCCTTTGTTGTGTGGAGAAGACAGTCAGGGGTAATGTGTGTGTCTGCAAGGAAGGACCTGTGTTCCCAATAGAAGAGTTGACTTGGGAACTTTAATGAACTCATAAAAGATTATTTTGATTATGGCAGATTTGAGTACAAATATAGCAGGTCTTCAGATGAAGAATCCTGTAATGACTGCATCAGGAACATTCGGTTATGGAGTGGAATTTGCAGATTTTGTAAATCTTGAAGATATAGGTGGTATCATAGTCAAGGGTACTACTCTCAATCCTCGTGAGGGTAATGATTATCCTCGTATGGTGGAGACTGCAAGCGGAATGCTGAACTGTGTGGGTCTTCAGAACAAGGGTGTGGATTATTTCTGCAAGAATATTTATCCACAGATTAAGGATATAAAGACCAACATGATTGTCAATGTGTCTGGTTCTTGTCCAGAAGACTATGTCGAGTGTGCTGCCCGCATCAACGAACTTGACAACATTCCAGCTATTGAGCTTAACATCAGTTGTCCTAATGTGCGTCAGGGTGGTATGGCATTCGGTGTGACTACGGATGGAGCTGCAAGTGTCGTTCGTGCCGTTCGTGAGGCATATAAGAAGACACTTATCGTGAAGCTTTCGCCTAACGTGACAAGTATCACGGATATCGCCCTTGCCGTACAGGATGCAGGTGCTGATGCCGTTTCGCTTATCAACACTCTCATGGGTATGGTCATCGACATAGAGAAGCGCAAGCCTGTCCTCAGTATAGCAACTGGTGGAATGAGTGGACCTGCTGTCAAGCCAGTAGCCGTTCGTTGTGTATGGCAGGTGGCAAAGGCTGTAAATATCCCAGTTGTTGGTCTTGGCGGAATCATGAATGCCCATGATGCAATAGAGTTCCTTCTTGCAGGTGCGTCTGCAATAGAGATTGGAACAGCCAATTTCGTTGACCCAGCCATAACTGTAAAGGTGGCTAATGGTATAAGCGAATGGCTGGACAATCATGGTTGCAAGTCCGTAAAAGAGATAATAGGACAGTTGGAAGCATAAAGGTAATGAGGATTGAGTAATTAGGGATTAGGAATGAGTAATTAGTAATTAGTTATTTCTCTTTGAAGGAAAGTTTGTGAATCGTCAAACAATTCCTAATTTCTCATTCCTCATTCCGAATTATGAAAAAAATCCTCAAAATCTTTTGTGCATTAGAGAGGAAATATTACCTTTGTGGAGAAATGTAATTGGGGCAAGAACGCAATAACTCAAGAGAATGATTAGCGTAAAGAATTTAAGATTGTTGATAAGCAAGTCTGAACTTGATAGACTTCCAGAGGGAAAGTTGCTGATAAACACGATAAATGCATTTTCCTATAATAACGCACGCAAAGACCCTCTGTTTGAGGAGGCTTTGATGTACGGGGATGTGCTTATACCAGATGGTGTTAGTATAGTCAGGGCATGTCACATCTTGAACGCAAAATCTAAGCCTTGGGAAAGAATTGCAGGATGGGATCTTTTCGTGTACGAGATGTCACGTATGAATGAACCGCTTGAGAACCAAAAGACTGTTCCTTACTGGAAAAAGGTTCATCCTGAGCGCACACGTCCAGTTGTCATGTTCATGGGAAGTTCCGAACGTGTACTTGGCAAGATACGTGAGCAGGCTGCCAAATCGTACAAGAATATTGACGTTGTCACTTACTCGCCACCTTTTCGTCCCCAATTTACACTTACCGACAATATGAATATGTGTAAGGCAATCAATGATGCAGACCCCGACCTCCTTTGGATAGGTATGACAGCACCTAAGCAAGAGAAATGGGCTTACTCCAATTGGGTGCGACTTAACATCAATTGTCATTGTGGTACGGTAGGTGCTGTGTTCGACTTCTTTGCAGGAACGCTTGAACGTGCCCCTCTTGCATGGCAGCAGGCAGGATATGAATGGCTATATCGTCTCCTCAAAGAACCTAAACGAATGTGGAGACGTTACATAATAGGTAACACAGAATTCCTATATCTCATGTTCCGCGAATGGGCTAAATTCTGATAGTTGAGCTACGCTCCACTTATAATAGAACAAACTCTAAAACTTATTAACTTAAGAACTCAAAAACTTACAAACCTAAAAACTTAAAAATATGGCGACACCTCATAATACCGCACCTGATGGTGCATTCGCAAAGACTGTTTTGATGCCAGGCGACCCTCTACGTGCTAAGTTTATAGCTGACACATTCCTAACAGATGTTGAGCTTGTTACTTCCGTACGCAACGTATATGGATTCACAGGTAAGTATAAGGGAAAGCCAGTGTCGGTTATGGCAAGTGGAATGGGAATGCCAAGTATAGGTATCTATTCATGGGAACTCTATAACTTCTACGGAGTAGAGAACATTATCCGTGTAGGCTCTGCTGGTAGCTATACCGACCGTCTTGATGTGCTCGACGTATGCCTTGCCGAGTCGGCTTTCAGCGACTCTACATATGCAGAATGTCAGAATGGAGACAAGGAAAAAGTCAAGTATCCAAGCGAGAAGATTAACAAGGTTGCCCTTGATAAGGCAAAGGTACTTGGTATCGATTGCAAGTTATGTAAGGTTCATTCATCAGATGCTTTCTATACTGACCCTAAGCTTGGAGGTTGGGAGGCACTTCGTGACCGTACCAAAGCTGAGTGTGTTGAGATGGAGAGTTTCGCTCTCTTCCACAATGCTCAGGTGCTCGGTAAGGGAGCTGCATGTATGCTTACCATTTCCGACTCTTTTGTGACTAAGAAGGAACTCTCTGCCGACGACCGTCAGAATGCTTTCCGTACAATGATGGAATTGGCTCTCGAAACAGCAATCAACTTGTAATAATATCATCGATGATGGCTCTGTATAAAAAAGGAATCCTTATAGGGATTCCTTTTTTATTTTTATACGACTTGAATATATGCTATGTCTTTACATATTTATAGTACTTAAATCAGTCCAATCTGCATTTACGGAAAAAGAGAAAGAAAGATTGGAATAGTCGAAGAAGACACCTGAGAATGTGGTGGTGTAGCCAATCTTTAGAGGTATCTTGCTATATGTTTTAGGGTCTATCACATTGTTTGTAGCGTCAAGACCAGCAATAGTTATGTTGACATATGAATTTTCAGAGTTGAGTTCCTCCTGTTTTAGAAGAGTGTATGTGGATGTGGTGAGCTTGCCATTAGACCTCTGGTCCTGTGATATGTTGATGGCTGCAACGCGTGTGGTTGTTGTTGATGCATAACCTGTAATGGCATTATACACATTACTTGCACCATCAATCGAAAATTGGATTTTCTGAACCTCATCTGGGATGTAACCGTTGAAATCAAACGAAATCTTGGTAGATTTGTGTACAAATGGAACTTCTACGTTGTTGGTTGCCGTTTTTGAGATTGTTATGTCTGCAGTATGTCCATATATGTCAACATATTTAGAGAAAGCAATGTTTGTTGGGTCTGACATATTTGGATGTTCATTGTCGTTGTGACCTAATGCCACAAGCTTATATGTTCCGCACTTTATGTTTTCAAGATTGACTATTCCGAATGTTGTGGAAGAACTCTCCTGTGTACATTCCTTGTATTTGGTGTATGAGCCATCCTCATTGACCTTGTAAAGTACCAAATCCAACTTTGAAAACGCATCTTGCAAAGTGTTCGCTCTTGTCATTGTCTGTGAGATATTGACTCCTGACACAAAGAAGCGCACGGTAACATAATCGTCACTTTCATGGTTATTCACTAAATCATCGCTTGTACAAGCCGAAAACATCATTATTGCTATCGCCGTAATGATTGAAAAGATGTTCTTTTTCATAATATGTATTTTAAAATTTATTGGTATCGTCATCTAAATATTTGTATATTTAGATATTAGATTCATTGAAAGCAAAAATAAATCTTAACTACAAGATGTGGTGAAAATAAACATGTTTTTTGTCTTAACACTATAAAGATTCTTTTATTATCATGTTTAAAACATCAATATTGTAAAGTGGAGATTGCAATTGTTTCGATGAATGTTCCTTCAACAACACATCTCGTTTTTTTTTCTGAAGCCCATAAAAACGAGTTGTATGGTTACATAAGTTGTTATCATGAATAGTAAGAATTGTCTGTGGGTGTGTTTTTTTTTATAAATAAATGAAAACCAATAGTGTGAAAATAGTTGTTTGTAGTTATTAACAGGGTTATTAACAGTTTTGAACAGTTATTAACAGGGTTATCAACATAGTGCGATGTGTAGTGTTAATATCTTTTTGTGTGATTTGCTCTCCGTTAGGAAAAATGTTTCTACATTTGCAACGGATTTGAAAGAAATATGTGTTAAAAAGATAAAGGAGAGAAACTAAGTATGCCAGATATAAATACAACACCGAGACGCAGAGGCAAAGCCGATGTTCCTGCTCAAAGTGAATACGGACGTTTACAACCTCAAGCCCTCGATTTGGAGGAAGCGGTCATTGGTGCATGTCTGATAGAGCAGGATGCTTTCGGACAAGTATCTGACTATCTTAAGCCTGAATCTTTTTATGACAGCAAGAACCAACATGTGTTTAGGGCAATCCAGACTTTGGCTGGTGAGAATAAACCTGTTGATACTTTGACCGTGGTGGAGGAGCTGCGCCGACAAGGTAAACTTGAACAGGCGGGTGGTCCTGCACGTATTGCGGAATTGAGCGATAGGGTACTCAGCTCGGCTCATATCGATTACCATGCTCGTATAATTGCACAGAAGTCTCTTGCACGTCAGCTTATTTCTTACGCAAGCGAAATACAAAAAAAGGCCTTTGATGAAGGACAGGATGTGGAGGAACTCATGCAGGCAGCGGAGGGACAACTCTTCGAGCTTTCAAAGACCAATATGAAGAAGGACTTTACACAGATTAACCCTGTGATAAAGGAAGCCTACGATATGTTACGTGTGGCAGCTGCACGTGATGATGGTATGAGTGGACTTGTTTCCGGTTTCGACCGTCTAGACAAGATGACAAGTGGTTGGCAGAAGTCTGATCTTATCATTATAGCAGCTCGTCCGGCGATGGGTAAGACTGCCTTCGTGTTGTCTATGTGTCGAAACATTGCGGTGACAAACCGAAAGCCAGTTGCAATGTTCTCTCTTGAAATGTCAAACGTCCAGCTTGTTAACCGTCTCATAGTTAATGTGTGTGAGATTCCTGGTGAGAAAATCAAGAGTGGACGACTTGCAGAGTACGAATGGCCACAACTCGACTACAAGATAAAGGAGCTTTACGATGCTCCGCTCTATGTGGACGATACACCTTCGCTTTCTGTGTTTGAACTTAGGACAAAAGCACGCCGACTTGTTCGTGAACATGGTGTCCAGCTAATCATTATCGACTACCTACAGTTGATGAATGCAAGCGGAATGTCGTATGGCTCACGTCAGGAAGAGGTAAGTACCATATCTCGTTCCCTCAAGGGACTTGCAAAGGAATTGAACATTCCTATTATCGCTCTTTCACAGTTGAATCGTTCAGTAGAGAACCGTGTGGGACAGGATGCCAACGACCCAGACAGCAAACGTCCGCAGTTGTCTGACCTCCGTGAATCTGGAGCCATCGAGCAGGATGCCGATATGGTTTGTTTCATCCACCGTCCGGAATACTATAAGATTCTTAAGGATCAGCATGGAAATGATCTTCGTGGCTTGGCTGAAATCATCATAGCAAAGCATCGTAATGGTGCCGTGGGTGATGTACGACTCCGATTCCGTGGTGAGTTTGCTCAGTTCGCGAATATAGAGGAACGTGACCCAAGTATGATGATTCCATCAAATGACGGTACGATTCAGCCTACAGCATCTTCAATGAATGGATCTGATAATGGTTCAGATGCCAATGCAAATGACCCATTTGCAAGCATCGGAGTGGAGAATGCTCCGCAGGACATGCCGTTCTAAATTCAAGATGGTGAATTATGTTTTTTGAAATAGAAATTGAGTTGATTTTTCAACATTGAGAATATATGTAAGAATTGATGAGATATGTATTGAAAATTCGATAAGAAAAAAGAAATTATATTAATTGATTAAGTAAGATTTGAATGAATTTGGTATACAGTTTTGTAGTTTGATTCACTTTTTGTTCGTGAGAATAGAAAAGAATCTATATTCTAAAAAACAAATTATAATAAGATGTATTTGGTTGCGCGAGTAACTGATTATGTTTAGATTGGATGATAATACATTTTCTCACTTTATCAATTAGAAAGGGAGGGTGTTAAGCGAGAGAGCTTAATATCCTCCCACTTTTTTCCCTCTTTGTTTGTTTTACTTTCGGAAAAAGCCTATATTTGCACGGTCAAAAATTCATCTAACTATGATAGTATATCCAAATTCTAAAATTAACATAGGTCTTAATGTCGTGGAAAAGCGCAATGATGGTTATCATAATCTTGAGACCGTATTCTATCCAATCAACCTTCAGGATGCACTCGAAATAAAGACAATCGACGGTGCTGCTCCTGACGCAGGTTACCAACTCAAGGTGGCAGGTACTGTACTTGATGGTACTCCAGACGATAATCTCATCGTTAAGGCTTATAAACTTCTAAAGAAGGATTTCGACCTTCCTCCAGTTTCAATATATATCTACAAGCACATCCCTACAGGTGCTGGTCTTGGCGGAGGCTCGTCTGATGCGGCTTTTATGATAAAGGCTCTCAACGACAAGTTCTCTCTCGGACTTACGACACAGAAGATGGAGGAGTATGCCGTGATGCTTGGAGCGGATTGTCCTTTCTTTATTAACAATAAACCTGTTTTTGCTACAGGTATCGGTAATATCTTTGAGCCAATCAACCTTTCTCTTAAAGGCAAGACGCTTGTGTTGATAAAGCCGGACATATTTGTCTCTACGCGTGATGCTTATTCTGCTGTTAAGCCACAAGCACCTAAAGTGTCACTTACCGAATTGCTTTCTCAGCCTATTGAGACATGGAAGGATAATGTCGTTAATGACTTTGAGGCGAGTGTGTTCCCTAAGTATGCGGAGATAGCCGCTATCAAGGACAAGCTTTACGACCTCGGAGCTGTGTATGCATCTATGTCTGGCTCTGGTTCTTCCGTATATGGCATTTTCAACTCTCCTGTTGAGAATGTAGATGAAAAGTTTGCAGGTTATTTCTGTCGTCAGCGAGAGTTAGATTAATGTGAATGTAATACAATAAATCGGTTTTAGCCACTTGCTAAAGCCGATTTTTACTATTTGCAGATAATCGGAAAAGTTGTATTCATATGGAACGAAGAGGATTGAGTTTTCATATTTGGCAGAAATGTCTGCCATTATAGCATAAGGATGACAGACATTTTGTCGTGGCATCCTTTTTGCTGTACATGATATAAAATAAAAATATTCATTATGAGCGAAAAGATAAACGAAGAAATAAAGGACATGAACGAAAGCGAGCAGGCAACTGACAACTCTGAGGGAAATAACAATACAGAGACTGCAAGTGCTGAAGCAAACGCTGAAACAAGTGCAGAGGAAGCTCCTGCTGAGGAGGAGAAGAAGGAACTGACAGTGGAGGAAAAGTTTGCACAGGCTGAGGCTCAGATTGAGGAACTCAAGAAGCAGGCTCTCTACAAGCAGGCTGAGTTTGACAATTTCCGTAAGCGTGTGATGAAGGAGAAGGCTGAGCTTGTCCTTAATGGTGGTACAAGGGTTATTACTAATCTCTTGCCATTCATTGATGACCTTGAGCGTGCCGACAAGAATATGGAGTCTCTTGAGGATGTGGCTGCTGTCAAGGAGGGTGTTGCTCTCATTATCGATAAGTTCCTCAAGATTCTTGCTAAGGAGGGATTGCAGAAGATTGATGCCGTTGGCAAGGATTTCGATACTGACTTCCATGAGGCAATAGCAATGGTTCCTGGTCTTCCTGAAGACCAGAAGAACAAGGTTATTGATTGTGTTGAGTGTGGTTACACTCTTAACGGTAACGTCATCCGTCATTCAAAGGTTGCAGTAGCTCAGTAAGAATTAAGAACTAAGCGAAGCGGTCTCACAGACCGCAGGGAAGTAATTAAGAGTTAAGATTTGAAAATTAAGACTTAAGAATTAGTCGTAACTATCAAGACTTTAGCTTATATAAAAAATCTTAATAACTTACCTCCTCCTCTTACATTAGTCACTCTCCATTTCGTGGGAGGACAGGGGTGGGGGACCTAAAAACTTAAAAAAAGTTATCCAAAAACTTTTATGGCACAGAAGAGAGATTATTATGAAGTCTTAGGCGTGGATAAAAGCGCTTCAGATGCACAGATAAAGTCAGCGTACAAGAAGATGGCTATCAAGTACCATCCTGACCGTAACCCTGGCAACAAGGAGGCTGAGGAGAAGTTCAAGGAGGCTGCAGAGGCTTACGAGGTTCTCCGCGACCCTCAGAAGCGTCAGCAGTATGACCAGTTTGGTTTTGCTGGCATGAATGGTGCTGGTGGGTTCGGCGGCGGTGGTGCAAGCATGAATATGGATGACATATTCTCTATGTTTGGCGACATCTTTGGCGGTCACATGGGCGGCGGATTCAGCGGATTTGGCGGATTCGGCGGCGGTGGTCAGCAGTATCGCAAGCCTGTGTTCCGTGGACGTGACCAGCGTATGCGCATTCAGCTTGACTTGACAGAGGTAGTAAATGGTACTACTAAGAAGTTCAAGGTAAAGAAGGATGTGAAGTGTGAGCACTGTAATGGTTCTGGTTCTGCTGATGGCAAGACAGAGACATGTTCTACGTGTGGTGGTAGAGGATTCGTCATTCGTCAGCAGCGTTCCATCCTTGGTATGATGCAGACACAGAGTGAGTGTCCTCAGTGTCATGGTGAGGGTACTGTAATCAAGAACAAGTGTCCATACTGTCATGGTGAGGGTATCGTGGCAGGTGAGAGCATAGAGGAGGTTAAGTTCCCTGCTGGTCTTCAGGAGGGTATGGTACTCAACCTTGAGGGTCGTGGAGGTGCTGGCCGTCATAACGGTGTGCCTGGTGACCTTCAGGTGGTTATCACAGAAAAGCCACATCCAGAGCTTGTACGTGATGGCAACGACCTTGTGTATAACCTCTTGCTTACAATACCACAGGCAACACTCGGTTGTCAGGTTGAGGTTCCAACGGTAGATGGCAAGGCTAAGATAACTATTCAGCCTGGTACACAGCCTGGTACTGTTCTCCGTCTTCGTGGCAAGGGTATTCCACAGGTTCACGGATATGGAAGTGGCAAGGGTGATGAGTTGGTTAACATTAGTGTATATATACCAAAGACTCTTACTAAGGAACAGAAGGCTGCACTTGAGTCATTTGCTGAGACTGATGAGTTTGCTCCAGATGATTCAACAAAGAAGAGCATCTTCTCAAAGTTCAAGGCAATATTTGAGTAAGGAGGGCCCCCCGACCTCCCAGTAGGGGAGGAGAGGGAGTTACCAAAGGGTCGATTAGTATATATAAACACAGAGGACACAGAGAACTCAGAGTTTTATCTCCGAGTATTCTCTGTGTCCTCTGTTTATTTTTGACTTCAGAAGCGGACGCTTCTGACACGGTTGCTAAGCCCTTCTGACGATGGCTGTGTGCCTATGGTGCTTCCTTCTCCTCCCCTCGGGGAGGTCGGGTGGGGGCGTTACTTTAGCTCATCGCTTGTGTAGCCTACAGGAAGTACACGGCAGTTGTAGCCTGAAGCCATGATTTCTCCGTATGCTCCTGCAGATAGCATGGCAATAAGGTCGCCACGCTTTGTACCGTTGAGTTTGATGTCCTTGTCGAATACGTCGCTTGACTCGCAGATGGGACCAACAACGTCGTATGTCTCTTCCGGTGCGTCACTTGTGAGATTCACAATCTTGTGGTGTGCATCGTAGAGGGCAGGGCGGATAAGGTCTGTCATACCTGCATCAACGATTACGAATTGCTTTACTGCACCTTTCTTGACATAGTTAACCTTTGTGATGAGTGAACCACACTGGCCAACTACTGCACGTCCAAGCTCGAAGTGTACAGTCTGTCCCTCACGTAGTTTGAGATGCTTGTTGTAGAGTGCAAAGTAGTCCTTGAAGTTTGGAATTGGATTTGCCTGTGGGTTTGCATAGTCAATACCGAGACCGCCACCTACGTTGATTATCTCTAACTTTATGTTTGCCTTCTCAAGTCTGTCCTGAAGTTCGTTGATACGTTCTGCAAGTGCGATGAAGTCGTCCATCTCAAGAATCTGGCTACCAATATGGAAGTGAATACCCTTGAAACATACGTTGCTCATGGACTGTGCAAGGCGTATAACCTTTTCCATGTCCTCCATGGCAATACCGAACTTGTTCTCTGCAAGTCCTGTTGTGATGTTGCTGTGAGTATGTGCTCCTACGTTAGGATTGATGCGGAAGCATACATTGGCAGTCTTTCCTTTCTGAATGGCTATCTCGTTGATGACTTCAAGCTCAGGGATGCTTTCTACATTGAAGCAGAAAATATCCTTGTCAATTCCGAGCTCAATTTCCCAGTCGCTCTTTCCTACGCCTGCAAAGACAATCTTGTCGGCTGGGAAGCCTGCACGAAGAACTTGTTCTATCTCGCCTCCACTTACACAGTCGATACCGAGTCCTGCCTCCTTGATAATGTTGAGTACCTTGAGGTTGGCGTTAGCCTTTACCGCGTAATGTACGTGGTAGCCTTGGTACTTCTGGCTTTCCTCGTTAATGGTGTTAAGTGTCTGACGAAGTATATCTGTGTCGTAATAATAGAAAGGAGTACGAATACCTTTGAATTTATCGATGTTCATTGGATTTTGTGTTTGAAAATTATGAGGAGTTTAGATGTTATAGAAGTTAAAGAAGTTAAGACGATACATAAATGTCTTAACTTCTTAACTTCTGTATTCTTTGCTTCAATGAATTATGCATTGAAGAGTTTGTCTGAGAGTGCCTGGAGAGCACGCTTCTTGTCATCTGCAGAGATGAGGAATGAAATGTTGTGGTTGCTTCCTCCGTATGAAATCATACGTACTGGAATGTCCTTGAGAGCCTCTGTTGCCTTTGCCTCAAATCCAACATTGTGCCATTCTAAATCACCTACTACACAGATGATACACATGTTCTCATCAACATTAACGCGACCGAACTTCTTGAGCTCGTCAACGATAGAGTTGAGGTTTGTCTTATTGTCAATTGATACGCTTACCCCAACTTCACTTGTTGTAATCATATCGATAGATGTCTTGTAGCTTTCGAAAATCTCGAATACCTTGCGAAGGAATCCGTGTGCGAGAAGCATACGGCTTGATGTAATATTGATGGCTGTGATGTTATCCTTTGCTGCAACTGCCTTAATCTTCTTTGCTTCGGTCTCGTTGCTGATAACTGTTCCTGCTGCCTCTGGGTCCATAGTGTTAAGAAGCTTTACTGGGATTCCTGCAAACTTTGCTGGTTGTACACATGTTGGGTGAAGAATCTTTGCACCGAAGTATGCAAGTTCAGCTGCCTCCTCAAAGTGGAGGTGGCTTACTGGAGCTGTCTTGTCAACGAAACGTGGGTCGTTGTTGTGCATACCGTCGATGTCTGTCCATATCTGAATCTCTGATGCCTCGATGGCTGCGCCGATGAGTGATGCAGAGTAGTCAGAACCACCACGCTGGAGGTTATCTACCTCGCCGTATGCGTTGCGACAGATGAATCCCTGAGTGATGTATATTTCCTTGCCAGGATTCTCTTCGAGCTGTACCTTGAGTTTCTCGCGGATATACTGAAGGTCTGGCTCTGCGTTCTTGTCTGTGCGCATGAACTCGAGGGCAGGGATGAGTGTTGCATTGTAGCCCAGTTCGAGGAGGTAGTTTGTAACCATGTTGGTTGACATGATTTCACCCTGACCAACAATGATCTTTTCTTCAAACATGGTGAAGATGCCCTTAGTGAAAGAGCGGAGATAGTCAAACTCCTGCTTGAGGAATTCGAGTGTCTTCTTCTTATATTCATCAGTAGTATAGAGCTCGTCAACATGCTTCTTGTACTTCTGCTCGAGCGTGTTGATTGTCTCCATTGCACCTTCCGGATTCTTCTTGTAAAGATAATCGGAGATTTCAATGAGTGAGTTTGTTGTTCCTGACATAGCTGAGAGAACTACGATTTTCTGCTCACCGTCAGTAATCAATTTTACGACATCCTTCATTCTCTGAGGAGTGCCTACGGATGTACCACCAAATTTAAGTACTTTCATTGTTGTTATTTTATGTATGTTCTGTTATTATCATTTAATAAATTCAAAATTCAGAATTCAGAATTCAAAATTGAGCATGTTAATTGTTAATTAATTGTCAATTGCCAATTTTGAATTTTGCATTTTGAATTCTTCATTCAGTCAATGACCTCATTCTTCTTGTTGTGAGCCTCGATGATTTCGTTGATTGCCGTAATGTCACTTGGCTCAAACTCAGACAGGTCTATTGGCTTGAGTGTTGGAGCGACTGTTTCCTGCTTTGCAGATTCCTCAGCCGTATTCTGAACGGTTGTCTCTGTTACAGTAACCTCTGGCTTTACAGGTTCAACAGGTGTCTCGGAAACAGGTGTCTCTGCTTCTTCAATCTTTGGAACTGCAGGGCTTTCAACAGTTGGAGTCGCAGGTGTTGCCTCTGTGGCAGTAGGAGCTGATACTTCAGCCATATCTGCTGTGTCAAATACAGGCATTGGCTGTTTCTGCTCTTCTGCTGTTGCTTCTTTTGCCTTGTCCTCTTCTGCCTGAGTTTCGAAGAACTCCTGCTGATGGAAACTGTCTGTCACATCTGCAAGGTCAAAGATGGTTGGTATCTTGAGCTCCTTCATCTCCTGATTCTCACAACGGAATACTCGACCAGGGAACTGAGAGAGAAGGTTCATGTTGTGGGTAATCATGATTACCGTTGAACCTGCCTTGCTGATGCTCTGGAGCAATTCCGTGATGCGCTTGCTTGTCTCCACGTCGAGGTTGCCTGTAGGCTCGTCGGCAAGGATAAGCTGAGGACGGTTAAGGATGGCACGGGCGATACTGATACGCTGTTGCTCACCTCCACTCAACTCGTTTGGCATCTTGTAGCCCTTGGTTGTCATACCTACCAGTTCGAGTACATCCTTGATGCGCTGGTCAATCTCACGCTTGTCCTTCCATCCCGTTGCCTTGAGTACGAAACGGAGGTTTGCCTCCACTGTACGGTCGGTGAGGAGCTGGAAATCCTGAAAGATGATGCCAAGCTTACGACGTAGATCGGGTACGTTCTTCTGCTTCATCTTGAGCATATTGAATCCAAGTACCTCTGCATCGCCCTCGTTGACAGGAATCTCCGCATAGATGGTCTTGAGGAGGGAACTCTTACCAGAACCCACCTTACCTGTTATGTATATGAACTCACCCTCGTTGACTGTGAAGTCCACATTCTTCAGGACAAGCTGTGCATCCTGATAGATATTGACGTTTTTATAGTTGATTAAAGACATAGACCTTGTTGAATCTCAAATCTCAAATTTTTGATTTATGCCTCCGGAACAAGGACAGCTTCCGAATGGTTATTTTTAATTTTTAATTTTTAACTTTTAACTCTCGCAGGAGCTTAGTGCTTATGCCAGTTAGGATCGTGGCGAACGGCAAGTTCACTTGCAAGATCCTCAATCTTGAGTCCCTTAGAAGTGAGGAGTACGATGAGGTGATAAATCATGTCTGAAGCCTCATATACGAGTCGCTCGTTATTGTTGGCTACAGCTTCGATAACTGCTTCGAGTGCCTCTTCGCCCACCTTCTGAGCCATGCGGTGACAACCGTCGAGGAAAAGGCTTGTTGTGTATGAACCCTCTGGCATCTCCTTATGTCGCTTCTCGATGAATCTCTGAAGCTCTGCAAGGAACATGAGAGGATTCTCGTTCTTCTCGTTCCAGCAAGTGTCTGCTCCAGTATGGCATACAGGTCCTACAGGATTAACCTTGATAAGAAGTGTGTCGTTGTCACAGTCGTTGAGAATCTCAACAACGTTGAGGAAGTTGCCGCTTGTTTCGCCCTTTGTCCAGAGGCGCTGCTTAGTGCGGCTGTAGAATGTTACCTTTCCTGTATCTACTGTCTTCTTATATGCTTCTTCGTTCATGAAACCAAGCATAAGTACCTTGAGTGTCTTAGCATCCTGGATGACGGCAGGTACAAGTCCGTCCATCTTCTCGAAATCGATTGTCATTATATTCTAACGTTTATGCCCTCTTTTAAGAGGTATTGTTTTAATTCTGTGATTGGTATCTCTCCAAAGTGGAACACGCTTGCTGCAAGTGCTGCGTCGCTATGTCCGTTGATGAATGTGTCGCGGAAATGTTCCTTCTTGCCTGCACCTCCAGAAGCGATGATTGGAATGGTGAGACTGTCTGAGAGTCTGCGGAGTGCGACGTCTGCAAATCCTGTCTTCACGCCGTCGTGGTTCATGCTGGTGAAGAGAATCTCGCCTGCACCACGTTCGTTGGCTTCCCTTGCCCATTCAAAGAGGTCGCGTCCTGTGTCAAGTCGTCCGCCGTTCATGAAACAGTTCCATTTACCGTCAATCTCTGGATGTCCGTTTGGATGGACTGTATCATCGATGCACTTGGCATCAATGGCAACTACGATTACCTGACTGCCGAAGTGGGTTGCAATCTCGTCGATGAGTTCTGGGCGACGAAGAGCAGCTGAGTTGATGCTCACCTTGTCGGCACCTGCAATTAGAAGTCGCTCAACATCGGCAAGTTCGTTAATACCTCCTCCCACGGTGAAAGGAATGTTTATCTCTTCAGCTATTCGTGTGACGAGTTGTGTGAACGTCTTGCGTCCCTCGTGGCTTGCCGTGATGTCAAGATAGACAAGTTCGTCGGCTCCCTGTTCAGAGTATGCCTTACCCAGTTCTATCGGGTCGCCTGCATGGCGGAGGTTTACGAAGTTCGTACCCTTTACTGTCTGTCCGTCCTTGATGTCAAGGCAAGGTATGATTCTTTTTGCTAACACAATCCTGTTATAATTATAAATTAGGAATGAGTAATTAGTAATAGCCGTCTGGGAATATTTAATGCTTATTACTCATTACACATTGCTCATTACTCATTTAATTAAATGAACTTTGCGAGTTCTTCCATCTTTATCTTTCCCTCGTAGATGGCTTTGCCGAAGACTACGGCTGGAATACCTGCCTTGTCAAGAGCTTCGATATCTTCTATACAGCTCACACCGCCACTTGCAATGAGGTGCATATCAGGGAACTCTGCCATTATCTGTTTGTAGAGGTCGATGGCTGGACCTTGTAGCATTCCGTCCTTTGAAATGTCCGTGCAGAGCACGTTTGTTATTCCCTTGGCGGTGTAGCCCTGAAGGAAAGGCATAAGCTTGTTGTCGCCCTCTTCCTTCCATCCGTTGATGCTGATAAGACCGTTCTTGACGTCAGCTCCGAGAATCATCTTGTCGGCACCATACCTCTCAAGCCATGCACCGAAGAGCTCTGGCTTCTTTACGGCAATACTGCCCACGGTAACGAGTGATGCTCCTGAGGCAAAGGCGATGTCGATGTCTTCGTCCGACTTGATGCCGCCGCCGAAGTCGATGACAAGCGATGTATGCTCGGCAATCTTCTCTATCGTCTTGTAGTTGATGACATGCTGCGACTTTGCACCGTCGAGGTCAACCGTGTGAAGTCGGCGTACGCCTGCACCTTCAAACATCTTTGCCACCTCCACAGGGTCTTCGTTATACACCTTCTTCGTGTCGTAGTCGCCCTGGGTGAGTCGCACGCATTTGCCGTCAATTATATCTATTGCGGGAATTATCTCTATCATAGTTCAAGAAAGTTTTTGAGGATTCTTTCGCCCACGCTTCCGCTCTTTTCAGGGTGGAACTGTGTGGCGTAGAAATTGCCCTTGTGCAGAGAACTGCTGTAAGGCTGTATGTAGTTTGTCTCTGCTATCGTATAGTCGCAGAGAGGAACATAGTAGCTATGCACGAAATACACGTATTCAGGCACCGTGAAACCCTTGTAGAGCTCGCTCTTGCAATTCTCTATCGTGTTCCATCCCATCTGAGGCACCTTGTCCTCGTGATGCTGTGGCACGAATCGCTTCACATCCACATCGAACACTCCGAGACACTCTGTGTCGTACTCCTCCGAATGGCGGCAGAGCAGCTGCATACCTATGCAGATGCCAAGCACCGGCTGGGTGAGTGAGAGAATCACCTTGTCAAGTCCGTGTTCGCGGAGGTAAGCCATTGTCGTGCTTGCTTCGCCTTGTCCTGGAAATATTATCTTGTCTGCCGTGTGCAACTTCTCTGCGTCGTCAGTAAGAATCGGGTCGTATCCCAATCTTTTTACTGCATTGACTACAGAGCGGATGTTGCCTGCGTTGTATTTTACTATTGCTACTTTCATTATATTCTTTTCGTAGGGGGATTCTAAAATCTCGTATAAACTTACAAGTTTAGATAGCCTTTACACCTAAATTGTCGGCAAAGTTACAATTTTTTATTAAGTTACGGCTCAAATACTTGACTTTTTCGTGCATTATACTTTGTTTTTGTGTTATTTTGTTTTGCTTTTATACCTTTTTGCTTTAACTTTGCAAAGAAAAAATATGTGACTTCCGTTGTGAAAGTTGAAAAAACACTTTACATGAACAATTCTGAGAAAAAAGTCAAGCGTCTTATTCTTGAATACTTGGGCATTGTGCTCGGATGTGCAATGGTATCGTTTGCATTCGTCGTTTTCATCAGTCCGTACAAGCTTGTGCCAGGTGGTGTCATAGGTATCTCTATAGTGCTTCATAATCTATCGCCAAACATACATGTAGGTACATTTTGCTACATGATAAGCCTTCCGTTGC
>R24__coassemble_938_pt1 | contig 17425 bp, 14 predicted proteins | sample R24__metabat2_low_PE_026 | metagenome-assembled genome bin R24
CATATATGCTTTCCACGGCGTAATGCCACAGGAAAACAAGATAGGTGCTTATTTCACTGTAAGCGCAGAACTGGAGACAGACTTCTCACAAGCAATGGCAACAGATGAACTTGATGGTACGGTAAGTTATGCCGACGTGTTTGATGTGATAAAAAAGGAGATGGCAACACCATCCAAACTACTCGAGCACGTGGGAGGACGTATCATCACTACCCTATTCCGTTCTTTTCCTACTGTTACAAAAATAAAGCTACGCATCATCAAGGAAAATCCACCAATGGGCGCAGATTGCAAGGGAGCTGGAATAGAAATAGAGGAAACACGCAAATAATGTACGCTATATCTTGATTAAATACCTTTTTTTTGTAACTTTGCAACATAAAACAAAACAATACATACCAACAACTAACATGAATCAATCAAAACAAATGACAAATTACCGCTGGATAATTTGTGCAATGTTGTTCCTCGCAACAACAGTAAACTACATGGACCGTCAGGTTCTTTCACTCACCTGGAAAGACTTTATCGCTGTTGATTTCCATTGGACAGATGAAGACTATGGAGTTATCACAGCAGTATTCTCAATCTTCTATGCTGCCATTTCACTTTTGGCTGGTAAGTTCATAGACGTGATGGGTACAAAGAAAGGTTATATCTGGGCAATCGTCATCTGGAGTCTCGGCGCATGTCTCCATGCAGGATGCGGATGGCTCACAATGAATATCGAAAGCATCGGCTCCATTGAGGAACTTCGTGCTGTAGAAGCAGGTTCAAAGCTTGCACTTTCTATCTCAACCATCTCTGTATGGCTTTTCCTCTCATGCCGTATGATTCTTGCAACGGGTGAGGCTGGCAATTTCCCCGCTGCCATTAAGGTAACAGCAGAATACTTCCCAAAGAAAGACCGTGCACTTGCCACATCAATCTTCAACGCTGGAGCATCAGTAGGTGCACTTGCTGCACCACTCACTATCCCAGTACTTGCGAAGGCAATGGGATGGGAAATGGCATTCATCATCATTGGTGCCGTGGGCTTCGTATGGGCAATTCTATGGGCAGTACTTTACAACAAGCCATCAGAGAGCAAATACGTATCTAAGGAAGAACTTGAATATATTCAGCAGGACAACAACGCTCCTGCAGAAGAAGAGAAAACTGAAACTCCAAAGCAGGAGCAGGCAAACGACAATCTTCAGATTTCATTCCTCCAGTGCTTCACATATCGTCAGACATGGGCATTCATCGTCGGCAAGCTTCTCACTGACGGAGTATGGTGGTTCTTCCTCTTCTGGGCACCAGCCTACTTCTCCGAGCTTGGCTATAAGTCATCTGACACGATGGGACAGATACTCATCTTTGTACTTTATGCAATTGTCACAATAGTATCTATCGGAGGCGGTTATCTTCCTAAGTATTTCGTAGAGAAGAAGGGAATGCAGCCATATTCAGGTCGTATGCTCGCAATGCTCATCTTCGCATTCTTCCCTATCTTCGCCATGTTCGCCCAGCCACTCGCTGCAACATCAGTATGGTTCCCTTGTATCATCATCGGACTTGCTGGAGCTGGACATCAGGCATGGAGTGCCAACCTCTATTCTACCATTGGCGATATGTTCCCTAAGAGTGCCATTGCATCCATTACTGGTATCGGTACAATGTTCGGAGGACTCTGTTCATTTGCCATCAACCTCGGTTCTGGTTCGCTCTTCACTTACGCAGAGAAACAGGGAAGCGCATTCACATTCTTCGGAGTCGAAGGAAAGCCTGCAGGCTATATGATTGTCTTCTGCTACTGTGCCGTAGCATACCTTATTGCATGGGCACTCATGAAGACTCTTGTACCAAAGTACAAGCCTATCACAAAGTAAGAACAAACAAGTTAAGGCAAGGTCCTTACGGCATAGCATCATAAGCGGGGACATCAGTCTCCGCTTATTTTGTAATCTCGACATTACACTCCTTCGTAACGATTTCTATACAATCAAAATTTATTGAAAAATCACATAAAAATACACGATTAGAACTTACTGAATAGAGATAATACCTGTATATTTGTATCATATTTGGAAGCAATACTTCATAAATCCTGTCAAAAGTACGTAGAGTTTACGAAGCCGACACGAAGGGTTCACGAAGGGTTGCCGAAGAATTTTTCACATATATTGTGGCCTGACAAATACATGATTCATTAATTCATAAAGATAATTGGTAAATTACATTTACACTCACCTCTGTCTTTGACATTATTGCCAACGACAGAGGCTTTTTTGTGTCAAATAGACAATACAAGCGCATCTAAAGGACTAAATATCCATATAGTTACAAAAAAATAATTCAAAATGAATAAATATAGACAGCAAAAACTTAATGTTTTCCGAAAAAACACTATATTTGCAGTCGTTTCAGTGATTTTTTTATCATCACTCAATAACGTCATTTAAGATAAAAAGATAAATCAACTAATAAAACATCAGACAATGAATCCATTAATCAACGAAGCTCTTCAGCTTATGGCTATTGGTATGGTTACGGTTTTCTGTATCCTGCTAATCGTGATTTTCTTGGGTACTGTACTTATCAAGCTTGTCAACAAGTTCGCTCCTGAGGAGGTTGTTGCCAAGAAGGTTGCTCCTGCCGCAAACGCAGTCCAGCAAGTGGATGCAACAATCAAGGCGGTAATCGACGCAACCGTTGCACAGATTACAGGTGGCAAGGGACACGCAACAAAAATCACAAAGCTCTAAGTAAATTAATCAAAAAACATCAGAATAGAAAATGGCAAAAGAAGTAAAATTCTCATTGGTCTTCCGTGATATGTGGCAGAGTGCCGGAAAGTATCAGCCACGTGTTGACCAACTCGTGAAAGTAGCACCATCAATCATCAAGATGGGTTGTTTCGACCGTGTAGAAACTAACGGTGGAGGTTTCGAACAGGTAAACCTTCTCTACGGCGAGAACCCAAACAAATCTGTACGCGCTTGGACTAAGCCTTTCCATGAGGCTGGCATCCAGACTCACATGCTCGACCGCGCTCTCAACGGTCTCCGCATGAGCCCATGTCCTAAGGACCTCCGCAAGCTCTTCTACAAGGTTAAGAAGGCTCAGGGTACAGACATCACTCGTATATTCTGTGGTCTCAACGACCCACGCAACGTAATACCATCAATCCAGTATGCAAAGGAAGCAGGCATGATTGCCCAGGCTTCACTCTGTATCACTTACTCTCCTATCCACACAGTTGAATACTATGTGAACCTCGCTAAGACATTCATCGATGCAGGTGCAGACGAAATCTGTCTCAAGGATATGGCAGGTATCGGCCGTCCAGTATCACTTGGCAAGATTGTTGAGGGCATCAAGGCATACAAGGAAGATATCGTAATCCAGTATCACTCACACGCAGGCCCTGGTTTCAACATGGCTTCAATCCTCGAAGTATGTAACGCAGGATGTGACTATGTAGATACAGGTATGTCTCCACTCTCTTGGGGTACAGGACACGCAGACATCATCGCTGTACAGGAGATGTTGAAGGATGCAGGTTTCAAGGTAAAGGAAATCAACATGGCAGCTTACATGGAGGTACGTACTCAGATTCAGGAGATGTGCGATGACTTCCTCGGCTACTACATTCCAAAGCTCAACCATATCAACAACTCACTTCTCGTCAAGCCAGGTCTCCCAGGCGGTATGATGGGTTCACTCATGACTGACCTCGAGGACAACCTCAAGTCACTCAACAAGTGGAAGGTAAAGAACAACCAGCCTGAGCTTACTACTGACGAGCTTCTCATCAAGCTCTTCGACGAGGTGGCTTACGTGTGGCCAAAGGTTGGTTACCCATGTCTCGTGACACCATTCTCTCAGTATGTCAAGAACCTCGCCCTCATGAACGTCATCCAGATGGAGAAGGGCAAGGAGCGCTGGTCTATGATTGCCGACACTATCTGGGACATGATTCTCGGCAAGGCAGGTCAGCTCCCTGGTCCTGTTGCACCAGAAATCGTAGAGCTTGCAAAGAAGGAAGGCAAGGAGTTTGAGACAAACGACCCACAGTCTTACTTCCCAGACGACCTTGAGGAGTACAAGAAGAAGATGCAGGAGAAGGGATGGGAACTCGGCGAGGACGACGAGGAACTCTTCGAATACTCAATGCACCCAGGACAGTACGAGGCTTACAAGTCAGGCAAGGCTAAGGCAGACTTTGAGGCTGACCTCGCTAAGCGCAAGGCAGAGGCTAACGCTCCAGCAGCAGGCGCAGAAGGTCCTAAGTCAGTTACTGTAAATGTAAACGGTGTGAACTACAAGGTTGAGATTGCATACGGCGACGCTCCAGCACCAGCTGCAGCAGCAGGTGCAGCACCAGCAGCAGCTCCTGCAGGTGAAGGTGAGGACATCCTCGCACCACTTGAGGGTAAGTTCTACCTCGTTAAGGACAACTCAGAGACACCAAAGAAGGTTGGCGACGCAGTACAGGCAGGTGACACCCTCGGCTACATCGAGGCAATGAAGACATTCAATGCCATCCGTGCAGACAAGGCAGGTACAATCACAGCCATCCTAGTCAGCTCAGGCGACTCAGTTGAAGAGGACGACCCAATCATGAAGTTGGCGTAGCCCCCTAACCCCCGAAGGGGGCAGCCGTCCGGTTTCGGGCGATTGCAAGTCGGGGCTATTTTGTAACAACAGGTCATCCCCCCCAATCCGGATGGCCACCCCCTTCGGGGGGCGGGGGGCTTCTATGGAAGAAATTTTAAATAACTTGTACCAGATGACAGCGTTCAGCGACATCATCGCTGCTAATGGTACATATATAATAATGTACTTGCTTGCCTTCGTACTCCTGTACCTCGGTATTGTCAAGCACTTTGAGCCACTGCTTCTCGTGCCTATTGCATTCGGTGTACTCATCGCTAACTTACCAGGAGGCGACATGGGTGTGCTTCAGGCAGACGAGACAGGTCTCATCCACTACAATGGAAAGGACTATAACGTGTGGGAAATGCCAATTCATGATGTCGCTCATGAACTTGGATTGATGAACTTCCTTTACTACATGCTCATCAAGACAGGATTCCTCCCACCAGTAATCTTCATGGGTGTAGGTGCACTCACAGACTTCGGTCCTATGCTCCGTAACCTCAAGCTTGCCATCTTCGGTGCTGCAGCACAGCTCGGTATCTTTGCCGTACTCCTTTGTGCAGTAGGTTCAGGTCAGTTCGACCTCAAGGAAGCAGCTTCACTTGGTATCATTGGTGGTGCTGATGGTCCAACAGCCATCTACACTACTATCAAGTTGGCTCCACATCTCCTTGCACCTATCGCCATCGCAGCTTACTCATACATGGCACTTGTACCAGTAATCATTCCTCTCGTTGTTAAGTTGCTCTGTACAAAGAAGGAACTCATGATCAACATGAAGGAACAGGACAAGCTCTTCCCACCTTCAAACAAGATCAAGAACGAGAAGGTCATCAAGATTATCTTCCCTATCGCTGTTACTACAATCGTTGCACTCCTCGTGCCATCAGCAGTAGGACTCATCGGCATGCTCATGTTCGGTAACCTCCTCAAGGAGATAGGTTCAGACACAAGCCGCTTGTTCGACACAATCTCTAACTCAGTAATGAACACTTGTACAGTGTTCCTCGGTCTCTGTGTAGGAGCAACAATGACTGTTGACGCATTCCTCAACTGGACAACAATCGGTATCGTTGTAGGAGGATTCTTCGCATTCGGTCTCTCTATCGCATCAGGTATCTGCATGGTGAAGATATGGAACGTCTTTGCAAAGAAGAAGATAAACCCACTGATTGGTGCAACAGGACTCTCTGCCGTTCCTATGGCAAGCCGTGTATGTAACCTCATCTCTACTGAGTACGATCCAAAGAACCACGTCCTCAACTACTGTATGTCTTCAAACGTAGCAGGCGTTATCGGTTCAGCCGTAGCAGCAGGTGTGCTTATCTCATTCCTCGGATAAAAACCGATTATCCATATATAAAGAAAGGGTTGGTTCCTTACGGAGCCAACCCTTTTTTCTCATCTAATATCATTCAGTACTTCACATCTTCAAGATAGCCGAAACCTATATTCTTACCCACCTACACCGTCACCCTTTTCTTACATTTCAAGAAAACACTTATCTTACAAAGAAAGATTGCTAAAGTGCTAATATAAACGGACAAAAAGAGTCACAGAAAAACACATTTACAAAATTTAACTGTTCGTTATGAATATTTTTTTCTTTTTTTCTCCTTTGTTATTGAATATTTTCATACCTTTGCCAACAGAGTTTGCAAACGCACCTTTTCGTCTTTTATACGTAATGAGTGTGAGATATGGGCAACCACAAGAAGCAACAGCCGCAACAGATTAAATGTGGGTAAGTTGCAGATGTGCAGACTCGCAAAATCAACAGATTTTATAGTTACGAATTTTATTTTTAACCAAAACAATTTTACAGACATGATCAACCAACCAGTAGTAAAGCTTGGTATTGTTGGTGTAAGCCGCGACTGCTTCCCAGCATCTCTTACTAAGGCTCGTTTGGCTGCCTTGATGGACGAGGTTCGCAAGGCTGCTCTCCCTGAGGTATTTGACTGCCCAGTAATTATCGAGAACGAAAACGATACAATGAAGGCTCTCGATTGGGCTAAGTCTAACGGCATCAACGCCGTATGTATGTTCCTCGGTAACTTCGGTCCTGAAGGTCCAACAACTATGTTCGTTCAGAAGTTCCAGGGTCCTGCAATGGTACTCGCTGCTAAGGAAGAAGGCAAGGCAAACCTTGCTTCTGACCGTGGTGATGCTCTCTGTGGTGTCCTCAACTTCTCTTACAACGTCGGCCTCCGTCGCCTTCGTGTATATATTCCAGAGTATCCTAACGTAACTCCACAGGAAGCTGTTAAGGAACTCGCTGACTTCCGTCACATCGCTCGCGTTGTTATCGGAATGAAGAATCTCAAGGTTATCGGATTCGGTCCACGTCCATTCGACTTCCTCGCTTGTAACGCACCTATCCAGCCACTCTACGACCTCGGCGTTGAGGTACAGGAGAACTCTGAGCTTGACATGAAGGTTCAGTTTGAGAAGGTTGCAAGCCGTACAGCAGAAATTGCTGCTATCGCTAAGGATATGGAGAATGAGCTTGGCTCACGTAATACATACCCAGAGATCATCAACAAGATGGCTCAGCTTGAACTCGCTATCATGGACTGGTACGAGAACAACAAGGGTGCTTGCAACTATGCTGTATTTGCAAACAAGTGTTGGCCAGCATGGCAGCCAGTATTTGAGTTCGAGCCTTGCTACGTTAACTCACGTCTCACAGGTCGTGGTATTCCAGTAGCATGTGAGGTTGACCTCTATGGTGCTGTATCTGAGTACATGGCAGAATGTGCATCTGAGATGCCAGCAACTCTCCTCGATATCAACAACTCAGTTCCAGACGACGTGGTACCAGCAGGTGCTGACCTCAAGGGTGCTTGTATGAAGGACCTCTACATGGGCTTCCACTGTGGTAACACATGCTCACAGTGCATGAAGGACTGCAAGATCAAGTATCAGCTCATTCAGGCTCGTCTCATGAGTCCAGATATCACAAAGGGTACTCTTGAAGGACAGATCATGCCAAGCGCAACAACAATGTTCCGTCTCCAGTCTAACTCTGACTCTAAGCTTGTCAGCTACATCGCAGAGGGTCACTTCCTCGACATCGACCCTTGTTCATTCGGTGGTATCGGTATCGCAGCTATCCCAGGATTTGCACGCTTCTATCGTCACGTCCTCGTTGGCAAGCGCTTCCCACACCACGGTGCATACGCATTCAAGAACGTTGGTAAGATTCTCTTCGAGGCTCTTCATCTTCTCGGTGTTGACGACATCAACACTCCTCTCCCAGCAGGTCAACTCTACCCAGGAGAGAACCCATTCGCAATCTAATAAATCAAGATTATATAATGGCAGCCATCCACTTGATTCACTTCATGTGGATGGCTTTTTTTGGGGTATTTGAATATTGAAGTTATCTACGATGTCAAATTTACACTCTCGAAACAAAGTTCGAGAATGTCACATCATGACAGGTTAACCACACCATCTTATATAGTTCGCAAAATAATATATTGTGATAACTTGCGAGAATCAGTTATACACCTTATCTTTGCATAAAAAAAGTAAGGTAATGACAATAACAGAAAGATTTCTCAAATATGTCTCATTTGACACACAGTCATGCGAAGAGACAGACACCACACCATCTACATCAAAGCAAATGGTGTTTGCCGAGTTCCTTAAACAGGAACTTATCAATGAAGGACTGGAAGACGTGGAACTCGACAAACTCGGCTATCTATACGCAACGCTTCCTGCCAACACGGACAAGGACGTACCTGTAGTAGGCTTCATTGCCCACATGGACACAAGCCCTGACGCAAGTGGCAAGGATGTCAAGCCCAGAATCGTGAACAAATACGATGGTAGCGATATAGTACTCTCCGAAGGAATTGTCACTTCGCCAAGCAAGTTTCCAGAAATGCTCGCCCACAAGGGCGAAGACCTCATCGTGACTGACGGCACTACCCTCCTTGGTGCAGACGACAAGGCTGGTATTGCAGAAATCGTACAGGCTATGGTATATCTCAAGGAGCATCCAGAGATTAAGCATGGTAAGATTCGCGTCGGCTTCAACCCAGACGAGGAGATAGGATTGGGAGCACATCACTTTGACGTCAAAAAATTTGGCGCTGACTTTGCCTACACCATGGATGGTTCAGAAGTTGGCGAGATAGAGTACGAGAACTTTAATGCGGCAAGTGCAAAAATTACCATCAATGGATGTTCCGTGCATCCTGGCTATGCAAAAAACAAGATGATAAATGCTGGACGTGTTGCCACAGAACTTGTACAAATGCTCCCACAGAACGAGACACCAGAGACAACCGAGGGGTACGAAGGATTCTTCCACCTCACGGGTATCAATGGCTCATGCGAGAAAGCGACACTCTCTTTTATCATTCGTGACCACGATCGTGAGTATTTTGAAAGTCGTAAAGACGAGATGAGGGATATCGTGGATTCCATCAATAACAAGTACGGAGAGGACACGGCCGTTCTTGAACTAAACGACCAGTACTACAATATGCGCGAGAAGGTTGAACCTATGATGTACATCATCGACATTGCCAAGGAGGCTATCAAGGAGGCAGGAATGGAACCAAAGGTCATGGCAATACGTGGAGGCACAGATGGAGCGCAACTCAGTTTCATGGGGCTCCCTTGTCCAAATATCTTTGCTGGCGGATTATTCTTCCACGGTCCTCACGAGCTATGTCCAGTACAGAGTCTCGAAAAAGCAATGATGACTGTCGTGAACATTTGCAAAAAAGTGGAGCAACTCAAAGTAAAGTAAAGTTGTAAAATAGTGTAAAAATCACACTATTACAAGAGCTTTACTTATCGTTCAAAAAACGAAAATGGTATCAAAACAGAGCAAAAAAGTAGTTTTGAAACTCATTTACATTAAAAATCATCTTTGTTGCAGAAAAAATTGCGAAATTCTTTGCACCTTTCAAATAGAAAACATATATTTGCGACAGTTAAGGTGATTAGTGGGATGTAATAGTTATCCCACAATTGGGTTTACAATTTATTTCAGGATAGTTATAATATAGACTAAAGTTCATCGTTGTGACAACGGTGAACTTTTTTTATGCAAAATCACGACTTACAAACACTAATACTCATCCTCGTCTTCCTCGTCGTCATCGTCGAAGTCGAAGTCGTCATCAAAGTCACCAAAATATGCTGGTGTGATAAACTCATCAAGGTCGCGACGCTCCTTCTTAGTTGGGCGACCTGTACCACGGGCACGGTCAACAAAGCCGCTGATACGATTCATCTCAAGGAGTTCGAGCTGCTTAGGCGATGTGACGTTCTGCATGACTTCGGGAACAAGCTTTGCTCCCACACGGTTCTGTATAGCCTTGAGCACCTTGAACGAATAGACGATAGGACCCTTCTTGACATCTATCACGTCTCCTTCCTTTATCATCTTTGACGGCTTGAGCTTTACGCCACCTACTGACACACGTCCATTCTTGCAGGCATCTGCAGCAATGGTACGTGTCTTGTATATACGGGCTGACCACAGCCACTTGTCTATTCTTGCTTCCATAGAAAGCCCCCCATCCCCCGAAGGGGGCGGCCATCCGGATTACAGGGGGCGGATGGCCTTGTTACAAATTAAAAACGTGGAATGAAGATTTGATGCTCAGCCCGCTCTCCATTTTTCCCGGATGATATGTTAATTACTTCCCTACGGTCAGTGAGACCGCTTCGTTTAGTTGTTAATTATTAATTGTAAATTGCTGTCCGGATGGCCGCCCCCTTTGGGGGCTGGGGGGGCTACTTCTTATTATACTGGTTCATTGTGACTGTCAATCCTGCAAGGCAGAATGACTTTATCATCTCGCCAACATAGTCGAGTTTGTCGTCGATAATCTTCTGGTCTTCGTCTGAGAACTTGCCAAGGACGAAGTCTATCTGACCGCCCTTAGGGAAGTCGTTGCCAATACCGAACTTGATGCGTGAATAGTTCTCCGTACCAAGAAGTTGAGCGATATTCTTAAGACCATTATGTCCTCCCGCGCTACCATTACCACGCATACGAATCTTACCTACAGGAAGAGAGAGATCATCAACAAGGATGAGCACGTTCTCTACATTTATCTTATCCTGCTGCATCCAGTAGCGGACCGCCTGACCAGAGAGGTTCATGTATGTGGAAGGCTTGAGCAGAGTAAGCTCCGCATTCTTCACTCGACAATGAGCCACGGCACCATAACGCTTGTCTGCCCATTCCACATTCTGTGCCTTGGCAAAGGCATCAATGAGTTGGAATCCGATGTTGTGGCGTGTTCCAACATACTCGTCACCAATATTACCAAGACCTACTATAAGATATTTCATACTATTGTCTGTTTCTTGTTCTGATTTTTTCCTGAATAAATTAAAGAAAAACATTTTTATATATTGCAATTATGCGGTTTATATTTAGCACACCCCATTGCGAATATCATTTTAGGGTCTAAAAAATCGTGTGAGCGATGATTCTTTTCAACCACGAATTACACGAATGGACACGAACTTTCTATACATCTTGTATAATTACACAAAGACAACTCGTGTTGTCTGCGAATATCACGAATTCCGTCCGGCTTAATGTCGTTGTTCCTGATTCGTGCTATTTGTAATTGCACGAGCAATTATTTGTGTAATAAAAGCAACCATGAACCACCAATTTAGTGACAATTAGTGTAATTGGCTATGCCGAGCTAAAGGTTCGTGGTTAAAAGAAAGGTGGCTAACATGATATCCGGATGGTCGCCCCCTTCGGGGGCTGGGGGGGCTAAAAAAAAGAGGCTGAGTGCATATTACACTACAGCCCCTATAATTTCAGATAATCTCAATGATTACTTGCTCTCAGCCTGAGCAGCACGAGCAGCACGAGTCATACGAACTGCGCATACTACAACTTCCTTAGAAGTTACAATCTCAAGACCATCGTAAGAGAGTGCAGCAACCTTCATAGACTTACCGAGACCGAGTGATGTAACGTCGATGTCGAGTGTGTCTGGGAACTTAGTGTAAACAGCCTTAACAGCGAGCTTGCGCACGTTGAGAGCGAGCTTACCACCGGCCTTAACACCTTCTGCAAGTCCGTTGAGCTTAACAGGAATCTGCATTACGACTGGCTTGTCCTCTGTAATCTGATAGAAGTCAACGTGTACTGGGTGATCAGTAACGAAGTCGCACTGGAGGTCCTTAAGGATAGCCTTAACTGTAGTACCCTCGATGTTGAGGTTTACGATGTAAACGTTTGGAGTGTAAAGGAGCTTAGCAAGTTCCTTCTCTGTGATAGTGATTGCCTTAGCAACAAGTGCGCCGTTAGCATCCTTCTCTACACCGTAAACAACTGCTGGAACATTTCCTGCACGACGCATATCGCGACCTGCCTTCTTACCGAACTCAGTACGAACCTGAGCGTTGAGTGTGATTTCTTTCATTTGTTAAATTTTAATTGTGTTACTATAAATTAAGTATAACGCTTAATTCGCCATCACACATTTCTGTGTTGCTCAAAAAGCGGTGCAAAGGTACGATTATTATACGAGATGACAAAGGGATAATCTCGTTTTTTGTACCACAAGCAGCATTTTCCGCATAAAATTAAGCAAACGCACGAGTTAATAATACACATATTTACCATCTTCGGTCATTCCTTCGGCAGATACAGACATTTCTGTGCACGATGAATTGTTGTAGAATTCTACCGTGGCATTACCCTCTTTATCTGTTTTTACGTTTGGATTCCAATAAAGAGTACGACGGAAGTCCTCCATTGGTGGAACAACGGAATAATCTTCCATCTGGAATACGGAAGGAGTATTGAAGCCTTCAAAGTAAGTATATCGCGTTCCCTTCTGACGGAATTCTGACTTACGGTGTGTATAGCAATAGAGAACGACAGGATTCATTTCGTCTATTTCGTTGCAAACTATATGCTTATGCATTGCCTCTAAGTCTTCGGACACATATATGCTTTTCACCTCGTCAAGAAATACAGGAACATCAAGGCTATTTACGCCATTATCACAGTTGAGGATTCTCATTGTCATCGACTTTCCTTTCATTCTAAAGCCAGTAACAGTAACGTACATATTATCAACAATCCATACGATTGGTCTGTTTTTATACCGAAGTCCATCACGATAGAACTTTCGATTTGGCGCAGGAGGCATGCTTTCGTATTCGGAATATCCAGGACATTCAGGATGCATCAAGTCATATATGGCTTTTACCGTATCAACAGGAGGATTCTTTTTGTCAATCAGCTTTGAGAGCTCCAACTCAGGAGACATCTTTCCTATGTATATTAACACATCAGATGGCTGTGCCTCACCATAAAAGAACTCGTTCTTCGACTTTAACCAGTCACCTATAGCAGGAGGGTATTCACCCTCGTCTTCTATCGTTCGTATATAGGCATCACAGTCATAGTATATATTAGAGTGATAACGTGCATCGCCTTCGGATGACCATGCAGACCTATCCCACACACGTTTCTTTGCTTTAACATCTACATTCTTCAGCACACGGCTCTGACCTGCCAGCAGCTTCACGTGAGTACTGTCCACATTCGTCTTCCACTTCAAGTTCCTTGTTTCATCAACATCAATCCTTTCTGTCTCAAGAGGAGACACATAGCGTGACTTAGGTACGAAGTTGCGGTCAATACAGATGCGATAATCGACTGGCCTATCCTTGTACTTGGAAGCAATTTGCAGATTCCACTCATCCTCAACATCCGGAAGGTCAAACACATACTTGCCTACAGAATCTGTCATAAGGTCACCCTCAAATATACCACCTTTCTTCTTCGCAAGTATGGCTCTGAGTTCCACGTTACCAACTGGTGCTTTCTTCGTTTTGCCCTTCACAGCACCATAGATCCTCAATTTATTCTCTATCGGCTGAACCTTTTCAAACATAGATTCACCAGAGTACAATCGCCAGTCATACCTGCGCCATCCCTGTACAAGCATGAGAACATCGGCAGACCTACGATGTTCCACATCATCAGCCTCGAAGTAATAACCTGGATTATCTATGTAGCCCCTCAGTTCACTACTAAGAAGCATCCATGAGTTGATGTTATACTTATTGCCGTTCACCATGCCCTTATTGTCAATGGCAGAAAACGATATTGAGGAGTTAGGCTCAGACTGAACTGCCAACGACACCTTTCCACAAGGTCTCAACGATTGATTCCTTGTTTTTATCTTAATATTTGGACTATAACTGCCCGCACCATATATGAAGAACAGACGTTCAGAGAGAATCTTGCCATCTTCGTCAAATACCGTTAGTTGACTTACACCATTAGGCAGTTTATCACGACCGAACGCAAAACTTTGCATAGCCTTGGCACGCATAGTGTCACAACGGATTATTTTTCCATCATGTATCATGACATAGCCGAGCTTCTTGCCAAGCATTATGTCTGAAGCATAAAGGCTCGCCCTTATGCTATCATCTCTAAGCATGTCCATCATCATCGTACAGCCTTCTTCATCTGGCTGTGGCAACTGGAATCTTGCCGTCTTATCCTTGTTGAATTTCACAAGAACATACTCTGCTTTGCTGTCTGCCGACAACGAAAATATGCCACGACTTGAAACATCCGTCTTGAACGAATCCACGACTTTGCCATCCTTTGCACATAACTCGCAACTATACGACAATGGCTTATCTTCCTTGTCCGTAAGCGAGTAGGCAATGCGAGCTGGAAGCCCTTTGACTGTATTGCCACCCTCTGGGTAGAATGTCATCTTTATTGATTTGTTGTTCTGTACATCGCTTTTGTCTTCTTGTTCAAAATGCACAATACTTCCATTGTCGCTATCGGTAGATGCCATACGTTCGTTGTTCAGACGATGGCGGTGACTAAACATGTCGATAGTCGGTGTACTGTAGTCGCCTTCAGCCTTAGGAGCCTTGAAGATAGGGATGACACGTGAGAAACAAGCATTTGTACCCCAGTTAGTCATATAGCGAGTGTATGCCCTTATCTCATAGAACCCCGTGGTCATGATACTATCCACTTTGATGTCACCGTTTGCCTCACCGTTCACGATTGGGAGTTTTCGTTTTTCAACCACATCGCCTGATGGATTAAGCAGCTCTACATACAGCACATGGCTCAAATCTGTTCGTCTGTCCGTGTCGCAACGCTTGACGTATGCCTTGAACCATATCGTTTCTCCCTTGAAATAGCCTGTGTTGTCAAGATGCAGATACACCTTTTCCTGTGGATAATACATGCTGAAACGCATCGCATGACGGATATGTGCCAGAATCTTCCTATCCACTTCCGTGTCATCGTTTGATGCAAGCATTAAGCAAGGAATGGCAAATATAAGTAGGAATAGTTTTAGATAATTTTTACTGTTCGTCATATAAAGTTCAGGTTTGTTGTTTTGTCAGGACACAATATATGTGTAAAATTCTTCGGCAACCCTTCGTAAACCCTTCGTGTCGGCTTCGTAAGCCCCACGTGTTTTTCCATAGGATTTATGAAGTTTTACCTCCAAATACGATACAAATATACAAGCACTATTCGAATATTGCAAATTATAAACGTATAATCTCATGTGTTTTTTCATGATTTTTCTACCCATACAAAAAATCGTCACGAAGGAGTGTAATGTCAAGATTGCAAAAAGTGAAATTAAGGATGCTATAATCAGCATTTACAAAGCAGGCGGAAAAAGGACAAATCGCAATGCCGCTCTTCCGAAATGGTACTTTTTAGGTACTGACAAATTAGGGACTAATTAGAGACTTATTAGGGACTCATTAGGGACTATGAACATACGGACAACATTTGTTCTATATGGTATTGTGGTTCAGTTTTCCCCTCGACTTAACAAAGCGGGTTAACTGACCGTAGGTGAAGAACGGGACAGCCATTCAGGTAAATCTTTCATATAACACGCAACAAGAATACTTCACAATGAATAAAATCAAGAAAAAATGAGGCAAAACATCAAGTATATTGATTTTTATATACGTTGAGTCAAAAGAAAACATTATATTTGCACCAAAATATGCATATTATTTGCACCGATTATGGTTTAATGATCGTTAGAGAACAGTCAAACAAAGTTACAAGAAAAGAGATTTTTGTATTATTATGATTAACCGTACGCTTATACGTCTGAAGATCGTGCAGCTTATGTACGCTTACTATCAGAATGGGGGAAAGAACATTGAGACCGCAGAGAAGGAACTTCTGTTCAGTTTGTCTAAGGCTTATGATTTGTACAACTACCTGCTCATGCTCATGGTAGCTATTTCGCGTTACGCCCTGACACAGGTGGAGCGCAAGGAGGAAATCAACCGCACCACTCATAACGATGAGAAGGTGAACCGTAGATTCGTGGACAACCGTTTCGTTCTGCAGTTGGAGTCTAACCTTCAGCTTGAGGAATACAAGCAGAGACAAAAAAAGACTTGGGATAACAACATCGACTACGTTAAGAAGATTTACGAGCAGATTATCGCTTCAGACACCTATAAGGAGTATATGGAGGCAGAAAGCGTCACATACGCTGACGACCGTGAGCTCTGGCGCAAGATCTACAAGAGCATCATCATGAAGGATGAGGAACTTGACGACGTGCTTGAGGAGCAAAGCCTCTATTGGAACGACGACCGCTCAATCGTTGATACATTCATTCTCAAGACCATCAAGCGTTTTGAGGAGGATAAGGCTGAGCATCAGGAACTCGTGCCAGAGTACAATGATGACGAAGACCGTGAGTTCGCACTCCGTCTCTTCCGTCGCACCATACTCAACGACGAGTACTACCGCTCGCTTATCAGCAAGTGCGTTAAGAACTGGGAGTTCAACCGACTCGCATACATGGACATTGTCATTATGCAGATTGCTGTTGCCGAGATTCTCAGTTTCCCACTCATCCCAGTATCAGTTACAATCAACGAATACGTGGAGATTGCTAAGTGGTACAGCACTCCTAAGAGTGGTAGCTATGTTAACGGTATCATCGATGCCGTTGCAAAGATGCTCCGCAAAGAGAAGAAAATCACAAAGGAATAATATAAAACAAATTAAGAATTAAGAGTTAAGAATTAAAATTTAAGAACTTAGCGAAGCGATCTCACTGACCGTAGAATTATACGGCAAAATGTGTTGCTTGTAAACATCTTAAATCTTAATTCTTAAATCTTAATCAAAAAACAATACTAACATCAAAGAAATGAATTCAGGACTCTTTTTATTACAGGCACAGGGTGGCGGAAGCCCATACAGCATGATTATCATGCTCGTGCTTATGGTAGCAATCTTCTACTTCTTCATGATTCGTCCACAGAACAAGAGAAGAAAGGAGATTGAGGAATTCCGCAACAGCCTCACAAAAGGTAGCGAAGTTGTAACAGCAAGCGGAGTATATGGCAAGGTAGCCAACCTCAACGAGGGCGAGCCTTACATCTCAGTAGAGATCGCAAATGGCGTAGTGATAAAGGTTGACCGCAACTACGTTTATGCAAAGGGTAACCAGCCAGTACAACAGTAGTAACTAATCAGCAAAACAGGAGAGACGGAGAATGGAGAATGCAAACATATCTGCATCCAGAATCTTAGGTTTCTTTAAGCTAACATACAGAAGATTGCGGTTGGTAAAAATCAATCGCAATCTTTTGGTGTACCTCGTATTCTTCGTCATATCCATCGGTTTCTGGTGTCTGCAAACACTCAAGGAACAGACAACACAGGTTCTTGACTTCACCTATGAGATAACAGGTGTGCCTAAGAACGTAGTGTTCACTTCAGAGT
>R24__coassemble_958_pt1 | contig 17150 bp, 12 predicted proteins | sample R24__metabat2_low_PE_026 | metagenome-assembled genome bin R24
GTCGATGTAAATCTTCATGAGAAGATCGTAGAGTGTCATGCGGTTATCCTTTTCCCATGCTGCAATCTGGCAGAGGAGACAGATAGATGCTGGAGAATCCTTGTCGCGTACCTTGTCGTATGGGAGGTAACCGAAGCTTTCCTCACCACCACCGATGTACTTCTTCTTGCCTTCGTCAATCTTGATCTCACGTGCAATCCACTTGAAGCCTGTGTAAACGTCACGGTACTCCACGTTGTTGCGCTTAGCGATATCTGCGATTGTCTCTGTAGTAACGATAGTCTTTACCATGAACTCGTTGCCCTTGAGCTGTCCGAGCTTCTTCTTGTTCTCTATGATATAGTAAGAGAGCATGAGTGCTGTCTGGTTACCGTTGAGGATGCACCACTGTCCCTTAGGGTCGCGGCATACTACGGCGAGACGGTCAGCATCTGGGTCAGAAGCGAGAACGAGGTCAGCGTTGAGCTTGTCGCCGAGCTTCATACCCATAGTCATTGCCTCAGAGTTCTCTGGGTTTGGAGAAACGACTGTTGGGAAGTTTCCGTCGATGACCATCTGCTCCTTAACCACGTTGATGTTCTGGAATCCCCATGTGCGGAGAGCTGCTGGGATGATTACTCGTCCTGTTCCGTGGAGTGGAGAGTAAACGATGCAGAGGTCCTTCTGACGCTGGATAACGTCTGGGTCGATGCGTGTCTCAAGCACTGCATTGAGGTAGTCGATATCCATCTCACCACCGATAAGCTGGATGAGGTCTGTGTTAGGAGTGAACTTAACCTGGTCGATGCTTACCTTGTTCACCTCGTCGATGATACCTGTGTCATGTGGAGAGAGAACCTGTGCGCCGTCGTCCCAGTAAGCCTTGTAGCCGTTGTACTCGCGTGGGTTGTGGCTTGCTGTGATGTTGACACCTGCCTGTGCGCCGAGCTGGCGGATGGCAAATGAAATCTCTGGTGTAGGGCGAAGGCTCTCGAAGAGATAAACCTTGATGCCGTTTGCAGAGAAGATGTCAGCTACTGTCTCGGCAAAGAGACGTGAGTTGTTACGACAGTCGTGTCCAACAACTACGCTGATGTCCTTCTTTCCAGCGAATGCCTTATTGATGTAGTTGGCGAAGCCCTGTGTAGCCATACCAACGATATACTTGTTCATACGGTTAGTACCTGCACCCATGATACCGCGGAGACCGCCTGTACCAAATTCAAGATTCTGATAGAATGCGTCGATGAGCGCAGTCTTGTCCTCGTTGTCGAGGAGAGCCTTTACTTCTGCCTGTGTTTCAGCGTCGAACGCTGGAGAGAGCCACTTCTGTGCCTCTGCTGTACACTGCTTTACTAACTGTTCGTCCATAAATCCTTGTGTTTATAGTGAATTTTATTTTTAGTTGTTTTGAATCAATGAGTGGGCAAATATAAGATTTCTTTTTGAAACGAGGAAGAAAGTTTATGAGTTTTTTGTTTTTAAGTTCCTGAGTTTTTAAGTTTGTAAGTTCATGCGAAAAATATCGAACTGTACGGTTTGAACAATACTGCTGTTTTTTTGCCGCCAAGCGGCCAGTTAGAAAAACAAAAGAAAACACAGGAAAACAAAAGAAAACATGTTTTTTCTTGTTTTTGTTTTGTTTACTTCCCGTTGGTCAGTGAGAGAGTTCTTGACTGTTTTTACTTCCCCTTGGTCAGTGAGACCGCTCCGCTAAGTTCTAATTGGCACCTTAGTGCAAAACTGCAACCGTACAGGTGGAAAAATATTACTCACTACTCATTCCTAATTCCTCATTCTTCATTCATCATTCTTCATTCTTCATTCCTTAAGGAGGTACTTGTTGCCTGTCTCCTTGATGATGGTCTTGCGGAAGGCTTCTGGATAGCCTGGGCGCTCAGGTGCGGCAGAGTAGCCGTACTTTGTCTTGATGAACTTGCCGTTGGCCTCAGTCTTCTTTGTAACCATGTCGTTGTGCTTAACCACGATGAACTGGAAGAGAGCCTTCCATTCATTCATCATGTTGTCGGCAGCATTCTGTGAGAAGTCTGTTGCCTTCTTCTTTGCATCCTCTGTCTGCTTGTTGTTGAGCTTGAGGAGCAATGCCTTGTCCATCTCAGCCACGTCCTCGAAGTTCTTATTCTCTACGGCATCACGCTTAGCCTTGAGGTCAGGGAATATCTTTGAGTAGTATGGGTAAACCATGTTGCTCACGGTGTTCTGTACCCAGAATGCGCTGTTCCAAGAGAATGTGACGTCGTCCTGCTGGTCCTCAATCTTGCTGAAGCAGCGAGGAGTACATGCCACGCTACAATAGATAGGGCAGAATGGTGCCATGTTAGGGTCGTCGTTTGTGAACCATGCAATGCCACCTACAGCATCTGGCATGAAGCTACGCATCTGACCTACGAAGCAGAAGCCTGTCTGCTGAGTGGAGATAGGACGCTCGTTGAAGTATTTCTTGCCATCAGCCTCGAAAGAGAGTGGGGATGGGCGGTAAGGCATGTTGTAAGGACCTGCGCCAACCTCGTTCTGGATGTCGAAAGGAGTGCCCTCATAGTGGTCGCGCATTCCGTTCATCACGTCCTGAACCGAAATCTTGCGGTTAGGCTTCATGTAGAGAGGCATAGAGGCGCTGAGGTCATTGCCCTTGGCATATTCGATGTACTTGTCCATACCGTCGCAGAAACGGTTGAACACGCTCCATGCACGTGCGTCGCAATAGCGTACTGCGCTGAAGTCGTTAGGTGAGAATGCGTCGCGGAAAGAGAAGTCGGCATCCTTCTTGCCTGTGAAGAATCCCTTTGCGCGTGCAAACTTGATGATGTCCTTTGAGTAGAGTACGTTCTCCTTGTCGTTGAGGTTGAACGTAGTGATGCGGCTCTGGTTGGCGTGAGCGCAGATGCAGTCGTCTGGTATGCGGATGGCAACCCAGTTGGCACCCTTGTTGCCGTTACCCTTGCCAATCATTTCCATAATCCATGCCTCGTTCTTGTCACAGATTGAGAAAGACTCGCCCTCAGAAGCATAGCCGTACTGAGCCACGAGGTCAGTCATGATTTGGATGGCGTGGCGTGCAGATGTGGCACGTTCGAGTGTCACGTAGATGAGGCTACCGTAATCCATGATGGCAGCAGTGTCCACGAGTTCCTCACGACCACCAAATGTAGTCTCTGTGATGCTCACCTGGTTCTCGTTCATCTGTCCCACGACGTTGTAGGTACGAGCCACCTGTGGAATCTCGCCCATGTAACGGTTGGTGTCCCAGTCATAAATCTTGCGCATCTCTCCCTTCTCGTGAGTTCCACCCACGTGGCGGTTGAGGTTGCCGTACATTCCGTATGAATCTGCGTTGTAACTTACGATGACGCTTCCATCGGCTGAAGCCTTCTTTCCAACGATGATGTTGGAGCAAGCGTCCATTTTGATGATGCTACCTGCGAGGATAGCAAGTGTTAGAATAATTTTTTTCATTTATTTTTGTTGTCTTTATCGTTTATTCGTTTTGATAAATATAAAACCTTGCAAAGGTAATGTTTCCTATCCTAATAAACAAGAGTAAATAGACACTATTCCGGGAGAAACAAAAATGAAACAATGGAAAACTTGGTTGTTTGAGTTTTTTTCCATAATTTTGCACATAAAAATTGAACAAGTAGAATTGCTCCATATAACAACAAAATATAATGACACCAGATATAAATTTGAGTAAAAATATCATCCTCGTAGATGCTTCCTACATAGACAAAGTGGCATTTGACCTCACGGTCAACTTTGAACGCATGCTCATGCGACGCATTCCTAAGGCAGACCTTGCCCATTGGCTTGACTGCGTGGCACTCGACGGAGGACTTACTACGGGTGATAACGAGATACAGGTAATATTCATCCACGACAAGACATCAAAGGCTCTTGACAACTTTGCTCCAGCAACATTCGAGACGGAGATTCACGGCAAAGCATTCAAGGACAACCTTGGCGAGTTCTCCATGCTTGCCTACCCTGTGGAGAAGAACATCACAACAAAGGAGTTTTTCTTCCTCGATACCCTTACCGTCCTCCTCGACAGCGAGAAGGTAGAGAAGGTAATGGTCATAGCAGATATGGAGGAATACGGCTCTGCCGTGCGAAACGAGCTCAAGAAGAACAAGGACAAGAGCGTAACCCTCTTTGCCATGGAACCTCAGATGGGCACAGGATTCAGCCAGCAGATACTCGGCTACTCCATCATGAGCGCACTCGGAATAAGAGGGGATGAATTAAAGTAAGTTTTTAGGTTCGTGAGTTTGTAAGTTTTTTAGTTCTCGTGAAAGGGGGAAATAAAAGCATTAGGTTTTTCCATCCGCTATAACTAAAAAACTTACAAACCTAAAAACTCACAAACTTAAGAGCTCACGAACCTAAAAACTTAAGACACAAAACAACACGAAATGGAGACATTCATGTACATTACGGAACAGATTAGCAATATCGTGTGGGGATGGCCGATGATAATTCTTCTTCTCGGCACGCACATCTTCCTTACGATAAGGCTTAAGTTTCCACAAAGGAAACTCTTTACGGCAATCAAGCTATCCGTAACCAAAGACAAAGGCTCAGAGGGCGACGTGAGCCAGTTTGCAGCACTCGCCACTTCACTTGCAGCAACAATAGGAACGGGCAACATCATCGGAGTGGCAACCGCCGTAAGCCTTGGAGGTCCAGGAGCCGTACTATGGTGCTGGCTGACGGGAGTGTTCGGAATAGCAACTAAATACAGCGAAGGACTCCTTGCTGTCAAATATCGCGAAGTCACATCCGACGGCAGAATAATAGGCGGCCCTATGAATGCGCTGGCAAAAGGCCTCGGCATGAAATGGCTCGGGGCACTCTTCTGCATATTCACAGCCATAGCAGCATTCGGAATCGGCAATACCGTTCAGGCAAACGCCATAAGCGAGAACATGAGTATTGTCTGTATCGACTATTTCAATCCAGAAAACACAAAGATGTTCTGCGGATTCTTCCTTGCTGCAATAGTCGGATTCGTCATAATTGGCGGAGTAAAGAACATAGCCAACTGGTGTACGGCACTCGTTCCGCTCATGGCACTCTTCTACGTCCTCGGATGCGTCTATATCCTTTGCATAAACCACAACTATATCGGTCAAGCCGTAACACTCATCTTCCACGAGGCATTCTCTCTTAAAGCCGTAGGCGGAGGAACAGCAGGAACGGTACTTATGATTGCCGCAAGATACGGAATTGCGCGAGGACTCTTCTCCAACGAGTCAGGTATGGGTTCAGCACCAATTGTTGCGGCAGCAGCAAAGACACGCAATCCTGTACGTCAGGCACTCGTATCAAGTACGGGAACATTCTGGGACACAGTCGTGATTTGTGCCATAACAGGCCTTGTTGTCACAACAAGCATAATAGCATTCCCTGACATCAGCCGTGAGGACGGAGGAATGCTCACACGCAATGCCTTTGCCACGATACCATACGTAGGCACACCAATCCTCACGTTCGGTATCATAACATTCTCGTTCAGCACCATCCTCGGATGGAGTTACTACGGCGAACGCGCAATGGAATATCTCTACGGCAAAGGTTCTATCGTTTTCTACAGAGTAGTATATATACTTCTCGTCTTTGCAGGTTCGACCATGAGCCTTACGCTCGTATGGAACCTTGCTGACATCATGAATGCCTTCATGGCGATACCAAACCTCGTATCGCTCATCATGCTTTCGGGAGTTGTTGCCAAGGACACCCAGCACTACCTTTGGGACGGCAATCTGGACGAGGAGAATTGATAATTATAATCTATAGTCTCGTATGATTCAAGATCTTTGCATAATAATGCTGACAGCAGGCATCACAAGCTTGCTCTTTAAGGTATTCAAGCAGCCAGTCGTGCTTGGATATATTGTCGCAGGTATGCTCGTAGGCCCTCACATGCTCGGAGAATCATGGATTTCAAATGCAGAGAGCGTGGACACATGGGGCAACATCGGCGTACTATTCCTGCTGTTCTCCCTTGGTCTTGAATTCAGCGTAAAGAAACTCATTCAGGTAGGAAGTACAGCCGTCATAGGTGCATGCGTAATAGTCGCAGGAATGATGACTATGGGATTCCTTGCCGGTATTCTCATGGGATGGGATAGGATGAGTTCTCTTTTCCTTGGCGGAATGCTATGTATGTCGAGTACGACCATTGTCTTCAAGGCTATTGACGACGCAGGCTTGCGAAACCACAAATTCGCTAAAGTGTGCTTCGGCATCCTCGTGGTAGAGGACCTCTTTGCTGTGGTACTCATGGTACTCCTTTCTTCACTTGGCGTAAAGAACCAGTTTGAGGGTCAGGAGATGCTCCTACAGATAAGCAAGCTCATATTCTACTTGTTCGCTTGGTTCGTGACAGGAATATACATCCTGCCATCCTTCCTGCGCCATTTCCGCCCTCTGCTCAACGACGAGACACTCACCATCCTTTCCATAGGACTTTGCCTCGGTATGGTACTCTTTGCCGTGTCAGCAGGATTCAGCGCAGCGCTCGGAGCATTCGTGATGGGTTCAATCCTTGCCGAGACAATCGAAGCCGAACGCATAGAACACCTTGTCACACCAGTCAAGAACATATTCGGAAGCATCTTCTTCGTGTCCGTAGGTATGATGATTGACCCAGCATTACTTCTCAAATACTGGATGCCAATAACCATCATTTCCACAATCGTGATATGCGGACAGATTGTGTTCGGAAGCCTCGGAACGCTCCTATCAGGACAGTCACTCAGAGTATCCTTGCAAACAGGATTCTCACTCGTACAGATTGGAGAGTTTGCATTCATTATAGCAGCACTCGGCCAGGAACTCGGAGTTACGGATCCAAGCCTCTACCCTATCGTAGTAGCGGTTTCCGTACTCACCACATTCCTCACGCCATACATAATGAACTTGGCTTATCCTACGCTCGACTTCTTCAACAAGCATCTGAGCAACGACGCCAAGCAACATCTTGAGGCACGCCAGACAAAACGCAAGAAACTCGGATTGTCAGAAAAGATTATTAGATGTCTGGAAAATATATGGCTACGACTTTCACGCCTTACATTAGTAAGACATGTTGCCAACCATTTTACGGAAAACCTTTTTGCACGAGAAAATCTTGCCGAAGCACGAAGAGCAATAAAGAGCATGGACAAGGAGACACTACTCTCCATGGATATTCATATCTCTGAGTTCGACGTACCTGAAACTTCCACATTCTGCGGAAAGAGACTTCGTGAACTCAACATACGCAAACAGGCAGGAGTAAACGTCGTGAGTATCGTGCGAGGCAACATAAACATCCTTATTCCTGGAGGCGAACGTCACGTCTATCCTCATGACAGACTTGTAGTAGCAGGAACCGACCAGGAGATGGACAGATTCTCAAAACTCATAGAGAGCAGCATAAAGCCACAAGAAAAGACAAATGCTTCTATCTCACTTGAGAATATCTTCATACACGAAGGCTCACCACTCATAGGCAAGAGCATCATGGAATCAGGCATACGTGAACAAGCCTCATGCATCGTGATGGGTATCATACGTCCTAACCAAGGAGCATTCATGAACCCTGACCCAGCCATGACATTCCAAGCAGAGGACTATGCCATCGTGGCAGGAGCCAAGTCCAAGATTGAATTATTCAAGGAACAACATAACAGGTAAGAGTATGTCAGCCAATATCTACACCATAGGACTCGGGCATAAAGACCCTTCAATGGTCGCACGCCTTCTTCATTCCGCAGGAGTGAACTGTGTGGTAGATATCGTAGCAAAAAGGGCACAAGGCATGGCAGGTGACACTTCACATGACATTATCATTGACACTCTTACCGAAGAAGGAATAACACACATTTCATTCTTTGACGAATTCGGATTCGTTCCGTCTGAGGCACAAAACAAATATGGCAACCCCGTCTATTCAAAGGTCATAAAGCAAAACAATTTCCTTCATGGTATAGAAAGACTAAAGAATGGCTTAGCCAAAGGCTATACGATAGCCATAATGGACTCAGACGATTACGTTTACACCAGCAAACGTCACAATATCATCGGCAAATACCTTGAGAGTATTGGCATAAAGGTCTTCCATATTGAGAATGACGGTACATTATATTCTTTTGAGAAGATAAACAATATTATTGCTCGCAAGACTGAAATCTATCATAAGAAGAAAGCCGATGCCATAGAACTTGGAAAAAATGGTGAAGAAATAGCAGCCTTACACCTCATGCGCATGGGACATACAATCCTCGATCACAACTGGAACCTTCATCATGGATGCGAACTTGACCTTGTGACACGCAAGGACGGAGTGTTATACTTCGTGGAGGTAAAGACACGACGTTCTATAGAACGTGGTTCTCCACACCTTGCCATAGACAAAAACAAACGCCACAACATCATGACGGCATTAAGGGAATACAGATACAAATATTGTCTTCATGATTATCCGTATCAGATCATGAGTATTGCCATAGTATATAGAAGCGAAGATGATTATGACATAGATTTCTTCAAATGGGGAGACGTGTATGTTCCTGATATTCGCAGTCAAAACAAAAACAAATAGGAAACGAAACAAGTAATGGAAAATAAGATACAGAAACTCTTCAACAAAGGTTGCGTAGATTACCAGCTTATCGAAGATGGCGACAAGATTCTTATTGCCCTTTCTGGAGGCAAGGATTCACTCGAATTGGCACGCCTCCTCGCAAAGCGTTCCCGTATCTTCAAGCCAAGCATACAGGTAGAAGCCGCTCACATCATCATGGACAATATACCTTACGAGACAGAAAGAACATACCTCCAACAGTTCTGCAACGACCTCGGAATAAGGTTGCATATTCTCCACTCGTCATTTGACGAGAGTACGGACAGACGAAAGACAAAATGTTTTTTGTGTTCATGGAACAGACGTAAAACTCTCTTTGAGTTTGCCACACATAACGGGTTCAACAAGGTTGCCCTTGGGCACCACATGGACGACATCCTCGTCACCATGCTCATGAACCTCACATTTGAGGGACGCATAGAGACCATGCAACCTAAACTCAGGATGGAACACTACCCTATCCAAATTATACGTCCATTATGCCTCGTACATGAGAGTATGATAAGACAAGTGGCAAAAGACCTCGGCTTTGAAAAACAGAAAACACTCTGTCCATACGAGGAAGTGACCAATAGAGCAACTATGGCAGACATTTTTCATAAGTTGGAAGAAATCAATCCAGAAACAAGATACAGCATGTGGAATGCAATGCACTTTTGACACCTAGACATGACTTTTGGGCGGAAAACATAACAATAAAGGTCGAAAATCGTATTTTTTAACATAAATAATTCCTTTCTTGCAAAAGAAATACATATCTTTGCAAGGTTTATAAACGATTCAGGATACAACATACTTTGAAAAAAGATAAAGTGGATTTATTCCTAATAAATAAACGATAGTAATAACAAAAAAATAATTCAAAAGAAAATGAGCAAAATTAAATCATTACTTAGCATTATCCTTTTTGCTATTTTAGGCACAATAGTTGTGTCATGCGGCGACGATAATCAAGAACCAGAATTTACAGGTGTTACACTTGCTGGCTCTTGGGTAACAACAGATCAAAACGCCTTAAAAATAAAAGGTGAAGAAAACGTAAAAAAATTCCAATATGAAGGTGTATGGCATCAAATACAATGCGATAAAAAATATCTGAAGTTTGAGCCAAAAAACAAATTCACAACAGAAGGAAAGGGTAAGATTGTAACACACTATCCACAGGGTGAAATAGAATACGAATATAAATCATTCACATGGACTCTTGACAAGGATGATCCAGATAACGTTATCACATACGTTACTTTTGAAGATGGTACAAATATTGCACTCCAAAGAACTCACATTAATGAGGAGCAATTCTCATACGCTTTAAAAGAAGAACTTACATCACCAATAGCATTTGACAGAATGCTTGTCAGCGAAATCAATTGGAGTGATTTCAACGGTTCTGGCGAAATTACAAGAGAGAATTGGGAAGAAAAATTCGGACAATATATCAAAGAAAATAACGATAAGTTGAAAGACCTCGAAGAAGAAGGAAACGAGGGTGGAAATGCTTACGACGGAAACGAATAAATTATTCATTCAACAAATCATAAAGGAAATGCCTGACTCATCACGAGCCAGGCATTTTTCTTTAGGCCGTTCCTAAATAATCAGAATAATGGATATTCTTTAGAATTGACCTATTTACAAATAAATAACTAATTTTTAATTAAACCTCAATATCAGTCGAAGTAAGCATATACTCACGCACAAGACTTACCCCATTTAATTATCAACGTTGCAAAGGTAAACACTTTCTACATTTCCAAAACCGTTTTAACAATTTTTATAACGAGACACTTGAAAAAAAACAAAAAAATGTAAAAAAAATTGACATGACTACCGAGTATTGTAAATTATTTTGACAATTACTTCTGCTATTATGCGAAATAATGGAATCATTTGCGCCATACCCAATGTGAAGACACAAAAAATATGTAACTTTGCATCACGGCATAAAAGAATAACTAACTGTCATGATAAGTTTCATAGGCATAATAAAAAACATACTGGTTCAGTTCCGCAGGTTTAAGTTGGCAAACAGCCTTAACCTCGTGGGGCTTTGTATTGCCATATCCTCATTCTTTCTCTTCGTCACCAAGGTGGAAGAGGAAGTAAGGTACAATGCTTGTTTCAAGGATTGGAGGCAGATGTACCGCATCGAGATGAGTGGTAAGATGTTGAGCAACGATATTGACACCACAGCAAACTTATTTGCCCCTATGAGGCACATAGCCAAGCGTATTCCTAACGTGAAGGATGTAGCCATAATAGAGTCATCAAGCATATCCATCACGCTCAAGAAGCATGATGAGGAGAGTGGTAAGGACAAAACATACAAATGCCGTTACATCAACGGCTATGCCGAATACCTGAAATTCTTCGGCATCGAGATTATCGATTCTATCCCCAACCATGTAGATGGAGACATCGTCGTGCCTGAATCATATGCACAAAGTATGTACGGTACGACACATATATCTGGTAAAGAAGTTTCGTGGAACAACAATGGCTTTACCGTCACCCATCGCATAGCAGGTGTTTACAAGGATTTCCCACGTAACTGCTCCGTGAGCAACGGCTTTTATCAATACGGTAAGAATAAGGACGGCAATAGTTACATCAACTTCATCTACCACATATATGTCAAGGTGGAGAACTCTGAACACGTGCCACAAATAGAAAAAAAAATTCTAAAAGAGGTGAAGACACTCTGCAAGAATGAGGAACTAAAATTAATGGATGTCTCCACCATAAACATCCATCTTCATGACATCCACGATGCCTACTTCTCTGGCATCGACGAGATGGAGGACAAGGGCAACTGGACAATGACTAAGATACTATTCTTCTCAGCCATTCTCATCTTCATCCTCACCAACGTGAACTTTATCAACCTCACGCTTGCCATGGCACCTATGAGGATAAAGAACATCAACACCTGCCGTGTACTCGGTGCAAGCCGTTCGAGCATAGTTACGAACCTTATGGCAGAATCGCTCATCATCATCATCTTTGCCTTCGGTATTAGCATGGCACTTTTGCTGTGCATTGACGAATTTATTGAAGGAAACGTAAGTCCTCTTGACCACCTGCGTATAACAGGATTCACATTCGTGCTAATCATCTGGGCGGCATTGGTATCGAGTGCCTATCCAGCATGGTTCTCAACATCATTTGCTCCTGACATTGCCCTAAAGGGTACGTTTGGGCTTACGGCTCTGAGCCGACGACTCCGCACAATGCGCATATCATTCCAACTCATCACGTGCCTCGTGGCAACAACCGTCATCACAGCTCTGCTCATTCAGCAACATTTCATCTTCAACGCCAACTATGGTTATGATACCAAGAATATCCTATACGGCACGATTCAGACAACAGAGGCACGACAGCACAGGGAGGACATACGACGTGACATTGAAAAGCTGGACGGCGTGGAAAGCGTAAGCTTCTCCATGTTTGGCATCGGTACAAACGACCGTTACATTAAATGGGCATTACGTACGTGTGACAAAAAATACAACATCTTCACCTCCGTCATACCTGTTGACAGGAAATACATCAATACGCTTGGCATAAAGATAACCAACGGAAGGGATATCTGTGACAGCGATTCTGGGGCATTCATATTCAACGAAGCAGCACACAAGAAGTTCACATGGCTGAAGGCAGGCAAACAGATACTACCATACGACAACGACTACGATACACGCCATAATGTAGTGGGCTTCTGCCATAACGTCATCTTCACTTCCTTGCGCATAAAGAATGACGAAGAGGCTCTTCTTTTTTACATCCCAGAGAAAGGCGGTCTCTATGACAACTCCCTAAACATCATAAACATCCGAGTAACAGAGGACAAGAATACACAGAAACTCAGAGACGAGATAGAGAAAATATATAACCGCTACTCTGGAAGTCACAGGACTGAGGACGGAATCAACCTGAGAAGTATGAGCGACGGATTTATCAGATTGTATTTTGAGGAATTTAGTTTCATGATACAGTTAAGCATAATAGCTGGTATCTTCATGTTCATCACACTCATCGGAGTGTTCTGTATCACCATGTTCGAGTGTGAGTACCGACGCAAGGAGATTGTCATACGCAAGGTGTTCGGTGCAACCACGACACAAGTCATGAGGATATTCCTCCGCAAGTACCTGCTCCTAACTATATGTAGCGCAGTAATCTCCATACCATGCAGTTATTTGCTCATTAAGATACTCATGGCACGATTCACTCTTCACTCAGAATACACGATACTTGCCTATCCTATCGCATTCATTGTGGTCGCACTTGCTACACTGGCTACTGTCACCATACAATGCTACAGGGCAGCACATTTCAGAATAAGAAATTAAAATGCAAAAAATAATAAGGACTTTAGAATTAAGATTTGGAGAATCCATGACTCACGACTCATGTCTCACATATCCTAATTCTTAGCACTAGATTCTTAACAAAACAAGACCATGCTCCGATTAGAAAACATAAAGAAGTCTTTTGCAACAGACCAAATAGAGACCGTGGCTCTCAATGGCGTAAGCCTAGAAGTTAATGAGGGTGATTTCCTTGCCATCATGGGACCTTCAGGATGTGGAAAATCCACTCTCCTAAACATCATGGGGCTCCTTGACGTTCCCAACGAGGGAAAATACTATCTCAACAACCGTGAGATGAGCACTCTCAACGAGAATGACCGCACACGTCTGCGACGTGGTACCATCGGCTTCGTGTTCCAAAGCTTCAACCTCATCGACGAACTCAACGTAGAGGAAAACATAGAGCTTCCGCTAACCTACCTCGGTACAAATAAGGACGAGCGCAAAACAATGGTAAGAGAACTGCTCAGAAAACTAAACATGGGACATCGTGCAACACACTTCCCACAGCAGTTGTCAGGTGGACAGCAACAACGTGTCGCCATAGCACGTGCCATCATCAGCAAACCTAAAATCATCCTTGCAGACGAACCGACAGGTAACCTCGACTCGCAAAATGGCAAGGAGGTGATGGAACTGCTCAAGCAACTGCACGAAGAAGGCACCACGATTGTTATGGTTACCCATAGCCAACGTGATGCCCTGTATGCCGATCGTATTGTCAATCTTCTCGATGGTCAGATAATCGAGAGAAACGAAATGATTTAATATTAATGAGCAACCATCTCAACTACCCTTCTTCTTTATCCGCATCAATGTTTACACACTGACGGCGGTAGTCAGTAGGTGAGATTCCGAAGTGGTCGGAGAAGAGACGGTAGAACGTGGCACGGCTTGCAATACCGCATTCTGCAGCAATCGCTTCTATGGTGTAGTTAGGGAACTTACGAATCTGATCAGCCGCATATTCAACTCGAGTCACAGCAAGGAACTTGGAATATGACTTACCCATAACGGTCTCAAAGTAGCGTGTCACAAGACGACGGTTGAGGTTACACTCCGTCATTAGCGTCTCACGGTCGAAGTTGCTGTCACAGAACAGTTTTCTACTAATCAGTTCCTCTACAAACTTGAGTACCTGCTCAATGGCTGCATCCGGCACAACTTCTGTCTCTGTCTTTTGTTTCTTAGCATCTGCCTTGCCCATGTTCTTATCGTTGAGATCACGGTTAATCTGAAGGGCAAGAGCCTTGTTCTTGGCATTAAGAACCCTGTTGTAGCGAAGGAACATAAAGATGAACACAAGTGCCACGGCAAGAAGTCCCACAAGCAACATGGATGTAAGACGTGATATCCTGGTGTCTTTGGTGGTGTCACGAAGAACAGCCTCCTTTTCACGCATCTTGTAGCGTATCTCCCATTCTGTCACGCTGTTTCTCAATTCTGAAGTGAAAATCTTTTCACGTATTTCTATCTCCTTCTCAGAATATAGGAAAGCCTTGTCCATTATACCACGCTTCTGGTAACATCTCTTCAGCGAGTTGACAACGTCGGCATACTCGTATGTAAGCGTGTCACCTTTCTTGTAATATTCATGACGTATGTCCTCCAACTTGTCCGTTGCCTCCTCATAACGCTCCATGGCAAGAAGACAGTTGGCGAGAAGTAGCGGAACACTTGGGCTCGTAGAATTATATTGCTGACACTTAGCATATTCCATACCAGCGTCAAGCATCTGCTTGTTGCCTGCATATGCTATACACATAAGACCGCAGAGATTTGCACGTATTGTATTATCGCTGTCATATCGATTGAAGTCCTTTATCTTTGAAAGGCTGTCAATTCGTTGCATTAACCTCTCACCAATTTTAATGGCATCCTTATAGCGGGCACCCATCACATACACGTTGCAGAGATAACTTGATGCATGGATGATGTTCTTCCACACAGTTGAGTCACCGTCAAGGGCGTTGTACATATCAATCGACTCTTTAAGATACCTTGCACCGAGTTCATTGTCCCTTTGGAGCACACAAACACCCATATAATAATGGAATTCTGCCTTCATCTTATCATCGCCGAGTGCGTATGCTATTGAATCGCCAACAAGATTATAGCGTATGGCATCCTCAAACCGATTCTTGAATATGCACAACTCCACCATACGTCCCAACGCATCAATGTAGAGGCGTGAGTTATGGTCAAGACTTGGATCCTCAAGGATGGCATTAAGCTCGCTATCCATCTCGTCCATCTCATAAGTACTGGAATACACAAGCACACGCGCCCAATGGATGGTGTCCTTGTTTATCTTACCATGGCGTCCAACCCTATTGATGAAGGCCATTGCACTATCCGGATTCTTGATGAGTAGTGTCTTTACACTATCAAGAAAAGTTGTTGATTTTATATTACGGCCAACATCATCCTCTCCTCCGCCACATGACACAATAAGTGCCATTGAAAGGAGTAGTATAAATAGATGTATAGACGCTTTTTTCTTTTCAATGTTCATATATTTCCCTTACTAATGTTAATGCAGCACAATATTAGGCATAATCCCCCAAAATGCCCGAATATACCTTTTCTTAGTTATTTATCTGTTCGTCTTCAAAGCATTTATAGCTGCTAAATGCCTCTCAAAATATAATAGTTGTTGGCAAAGATAAGAATAAAAATTAAAAAACAAAAAAATACGCACGTATTTTTTTCAAATAAATCAAAATAAAACGGTCTTCTTACGCTATTTGTCTTGAAAAAAGAAACAGAAACACAAGCATACATACTTGCGTTTCTGTTATATATCTATATTTGTTTTGTTAATATTACTTGTATATGTTAATTGGTTATCATACATCAATATTAAAGCTAATTTTTACTAACGAGGACCGAAGGTCTCGTATGTTCCATCGTCAAAGAAGATGCGGATTTCGGTTATCTGGCGAGGTGGTTTCTGGGTAGTCATTGCCATGGCTGCAACGTACTCATTAGGGATTACAGGAGCGGCAGGGGATGGCGTTGCAGGGCGTACCCTCGGCTTCTGTTCGACAGGAGCAACGTTGCGAACAGGCTCAACAGGGGACACATTCTTTGCCACGGATTGAGGTGTCTTAGGTGCTGTTTGCATGGCTGCCATTGCTGCCGATTTACCAAGTTCACCAAAGTCAAAACTCATGTCGTCCAAGGATGGTGAGTCGAAACTTTCATCCGAAGATAGAGTGGAAGAGGTAGCGGACGATGATGTGGAAGATTCACCCACATGCATGTTCTCATCGTCTGCAAACAGCCACATAGGGTTGATGTCAGGAAATGCCTGAACGAGATTTCGGAACAATGCCATCGTCGGCTTTGTTCGTCCGTTAAGAATACCAGATAATGAACCTGGAGTTATTCCTATCTTTTCTGAGAATCGTGTCTGGTTCAAACCTGATTCCTCAAATACCATCTTGAACTTTTCGGTATCGTCTAATGTTGCTCCCATACTATTATATATATATTTTATTTCATGCCTAATAACTCAAGCCAAGGCGTGCCGAATTGTGTGCAAGGAACTCAGATGTGCACGTCGTCATTTGAAGTGCCAAAGGCACAGAAGCTTGTATTATAGGAATGACGTTTTAATGTTATCGATTTCTCTTTAGCGTTAATTTTGTCCTACTACAATAAAGGCGAAGCCTCTTGTTTTTTATGAAAAATACCGTACATCTCTCCACATCTTTATGAGCGAAGCGAAAAAACAGGGGGTATTTTGTCCCACTTATAGAGGTCATGATGCTCTCCAGGGCAAATGTCAATTTTGACCTATCGAGGAGAGAGTATAGATGTCTCCACTTTAGTGGGGTGGTGAAGGGGGTTATCAGGGTAAACTCACTTTTTGTGGAGGGTTTACGGTTGAAAACTCACTTTTACCAAAATCTTTGCAAATGTAAACAATATTTACAAATAAAGCAAATTATTTACATATAAATATTCATATCCAAACTTTACAAATCCAACTTTACAATATTAAAGCGCGGGCAAATTTTAGATTTTCAAATATAAATTATACAGATGTTAATTTTACAACGTAAAACATACATAAATCCTTAGTTTAGTGAATCTAACTATATATTTCATTGTTAAATGGGTTTAGGTGCCAACTCTAACAA
>R24__coassemble_960_pt1 | contig 17123 bp, 12 predicted proteins | sample R24__metabat2_low_PE_026 | metagenome-assembled genome bin R24
GACCCAGACCGTGTTATTGCTTGTCCTATCACTCAGATGGTTAAGGACTGCCTTGCAGACTCAGGCATGGACGTTAAGGCTATCCTCAAGTGCCGTAACATGTTCGCTCTCGGACTTGTGTGCTGGCTCTTTGACCGTGACCTCGACATCGCTTACAACTTCCTCAAGGAGAAGTTTGCAAAGAAGGCAGGTGTGGCTGAGGCTAACATCAAGGTTATTCAGGCAGGTTATGACTATGGTCACAACACTCATTCAAGTGTTGCCAACGTATATAGAATTGAGACTAAGAACAAGGTGCCAGGACGTTACATGGACATCACAGGTAACAAGGCTACAGCATACGGTTTCATAGCAGCTGCTGAGAAGGCTGGATTGAAGCTTTACCTTGGTTCTTATCCTATCACTCCTGCAACAGACGTGCTCCATGAGCTGTCAAAGCATAAGTCACTCGGAGTTACTACAGTACAATGTGAGGACGAGATTGCTGGCTGTGCTTCAGCCGTAGGTGCATCATTTGCAGGTGCTCTTGCCGTAACATCAACATCAGGTCCTGGTATCTGCTTGAAGTCAGAGGCTATGAACCTTGCTGTTATCATGGAGCTTCCACTCGTTGTTCTCGACGTTCAGCGTGGTGGTCCTGCTACAGGTCTCCCTACAAAGTCTGAGCAGACAGACCTCCTTCAGGCTCTCTTCGGACGTAATGGTGAAAGCCCAATGCCAGTTATTGCTGCTACAAGTCCTACAGACTGTTTCGAGGCAGCATACGCAGCATCTAAGATGGCTCTTGAACACATGACTCCGGTAATCCTCATGACAGATGCTTACGTGGCTAACGGTTCAGGTGCATTCAAGCTTCCTAACCTTGCAGAGTATCCAGCTATCAACCCTCCTTATGTTCCAGAGGAACTCAAGGGTACATGGGCACCATATCTCCGCAACGAGGAGACTAAGGTACGCTACTGGGCTGTTCCTGGTCGTCAGGGCTTCGAGCACATCCTTGGTGGTCTTGAGAAGGACAACAAGACAGGTGCTATCTCTACAGACCCAGAGAACCACGACCTTATGACTCGCCTCCGTCAGGAGAAGATTGACAAGATTCCTGTACCAGACCTTGAGGTAGAGGGTGACAAGGATGATGCCGACCTCCTCATCGTAGGTTTCGGAGGTACATACGGACACCTCCACGCAGCTATGGACGAGATGCGTGCTGCTGGCAAGAAGGTTGCCTTGGCACAGTTCAAGTTCATCAACCCACTTCCAGCTAACACATCTGAGGTACTCAAGAAGTACAAGAAGGTTGTAGTGGCAGAGCAGAACATGGGACAGCTTGCAGGATGGCTCCGCATGAAGGTTGACGGATTTGTTCCATACCAGTTCAATCAGGTTAAGGGACAGCCATTCGTTGTAGCAGAACTCGTTGAATCATTCAACAACATCATTAACAAATAAAAAAGGACATTCAATTATGGCATATACTCAGAATGATTTTAAGAAAGGACAGCCAAGATGGTGTCCTGGATGTGGAGACCATTTCTTCCTCGCATCCCTTCACAAGGCAATGGCAGAAATAGGCGTTGACCCTTGGAACACAGCAGTAATATCCGGTATCGGTTGTTCAAGCCGACTCCCACACTATATGGCAACATACGGTATGAACACTATTCATGGCCGTGCAGCAGCTATCGCAACAGGTGCAAAGGTTGCCAACCCTAATCTTACAGTATGGCAGGTTAGTGGTGATGGTGACGGTCTAGCTATCGGTGGTAACCACTTCATCCACGCAAACCGTCGTAATATCAACCTCAACATGATTCTTCTTAATAACCGTATCTACGGTCTTACTAAGGGTCAGTACTCTCCTACATCTCCACGTGGATTTGTCAGCAAGTCTTCACCATACGGAACTGTTGAGGACCCATTCCGTCCAGCTGAGCTTTGCTTTGGTGCTCGCGGTCACTTCTTTGCACGTGCCGTTGCCACAGATGCTCCTGCTACTATCGACGTTCTCAAGGCTGCCTACAACCACAAGGGTGCATCAGTATGTGAGATTCTCCAGAACTGTGTAATCTTCAACAATGGTACTCACGATGCCGTATATTCAAAGGAAGGACGTGCTAAGAATGCTATCTACGTAGAGCATGGCAAGCCACTCATCTTTGGTGAGAACAACGAGTACGGTATCATGCAGGAAGGCTTCGGTCTCAAGGTCGTTAAGATTGGCGAGAACGGTATCACAGAGAAGGATATCCTCGTTCACGATGCACATTGTGAGGACAACACACTTCAGCTCAAGCTTGCCCTCATGGGTAATGGTGACGGCTTCCCTGTAGCCCTCGGTGTCATTCGTGATGTAGAGGCACCTACTTACGACGATTGTGTAACAGCTCAGATAGAAGAAGTAAAGGCAGCTAAGAAGTATCACAACTTCGCAGAGCTCCTCGAAACAAATGATATCTGGGAAGTAAAATGAATTCAAAATTCATAATTATAAACAAAAGGCGAAACCATTTTCGTGGTTTCGCCTTTTATTATACAATAGCATCGGTAAAAAAGGGGAGTATATTAATAGAAAGTGAGTTAATATATCAACTCTATTGCCCATAATTAAAGTATTGACTAAGTACTGACTTGTTAGCGACTAATATGAGACTTTCGACTGAGGTTTAGATAGTGAAGTTCCACGTCACATTTTTTTAGTATGAATGCTTGAATTGTGAAGTGGCGGAAGTTTAGAGAGTTATGATGAATGCTTGACGTTAATTTACTTACAGAGAAAAAAAATTTTTCATTTTTTTGTTTTTTGCGCGACATATTTTGGGGAAGTGGTACTATATGATTGTAGAAACAAAAACAAAACCAAATGAAAAAGATTAATAAACTAACTATCGTTTTAGCCATGATGGCTATGGCAACAACAGCTAAGGCTGAGAATGCTGACACACTAACCGTAAATAATGATTCTGTGACATGGAACAAGGCACTCAATGATGTGAGCGTGGTTGCTTCAAGTGTCAATACCATGGGTGACAGGACTGTGGCTTTCATCACAAAGGATATGCGTCGTGGTGCACAGAATACTGCACAGATGCTTGGCAATATTCGTGGCTTGGATTGGAATGCCACTAATAACAGCATAGAGTATCATGGCAAGACGAATATAATAGTGCTCGTGGATAGCATTGAGAAAGGATATAGCTATATCATGAATCTTCATCACTTGCGTTTCAGCAAGGTGGAAATCATCGACCAACCTAAGGGTAAGTACAACGGATATGATGCTCTCATAAACCTTACGACAAAGAAGAACTATGAGGGATATGAAGGAAATGTGTTCTATAATACTCGTCTTATGCCTTCAGGTCCTAACGCTGGTAAGTTTATTTGGGATGTTGAGACAGGTTCAATAACATATACGAGGAATAAGTGGAACTTCGTGGCTGATGTTTCACGAAGTGCAGAAAACAAGACTGTTTATCAGAATTGGTTTGAGAAGTCATATCCTATGCAAGGATTGTCAGAGCGTACCTTGCATGTGGATGACACGAATGAGGAGACATTGAATAACTCCGACTATAATGTAAACCTTTCTGTCGATTATCAGATAAGCAAGAATCATTCACTTTCTTGGTCATACGCATACTACTATAGCTTGAACCAGGATGAGACTAACTACATGCTTGAGAAAACTAACCTAGGACTTGGTACTATTGACACCATGGCTGTGCATAGCTTCAACAATACGGACAACCATAACCATAGCACGGCTCTCTTCTATCGTGGCAAGAGTGGCAAGTGGAGCTATAATGCTGACATCAACTATGTTTATAATTGTAACACTCCTGACAATACCTTTGAGCGTGGTGAGCATTTCACTCTAAGAAACCACTATAATGATCACATGAACTATGCCCGTCTTCGCTCAGATGCCAGAAGGCATTGGGACACAAACCGCACTCAGCTTAGCTTTGGTAACATAAGTACATGGAAGGACTATGAGCGTAGGGACTTCGATACGGACAATCGTCTCAATACTAATGGATTCTTCCGCAATAACACTTGGTTCAACTTGTGGAGGCAGATTGACAGCATAGGACACAACACGGCTTCCATAGGTGGTAGCATAGAGGAGATTCATGTGAAGAGCAACGGAACGAGCGAGAATCAGGTGGTATGGTCTGTAAATGCCATGTACTGGCATAAATTAACGGAGAAGAACTGGATTCGTTTCAACTATGACTGTAACGTCAGTCATCCAAATCAAAGCCAGACTTCGACTTACGGTTACTTTACGGATTCACTCACATGGAGTGGAGGTAATCCTTTCCTCCGTTCAAGCGTTACGCACAACTTGAAGGTATGGTTTGATGCGTGGTGGTGTTTCAACGCACAGGCAGGTGTTACTTATGCTCCAAATACCATTAGTGGTTTTTCAGAGTTGAGACATGGAATGTTGTCAAGCGGAGTGGAAGGCGACTATGTGGCAAACACATTTGTCAATACAAAGTACGTGTCACCATGGGTGAGTGTTTCGTTCACAAAGCGTTTTGCCAAGAACTTTTTATATAAGGCAGATGCCATTTATACCTTGCCACGAGCATCGTATGGCGACGATGTACAGAAGGGCCATACATTCAAGTTCTGGACTTCTCTCCAATACTACTATCCAAAGTGGGATTTCAGCGCAAAGGTGGACTATCAAATGTACCATGGCAAGAGCGTGACGCCTCAGACTTATGCTTTATCTGATAAGGATGATTTTCTTGCATTTACATTTAGGAAGACATTCTGCAAGAAGCATCTTGATGTGGCTTTCGTAACTATAGCTCCATTTAAGTCTGGAAGCGGAGTGAATAGGACTTACGTGGTATCTCCAGCCTTAACAAGCACGAATTATTTCTGTGCATGGCCAAGTAACAACAAGGGATGCTTGCAGTTGATGGTCACATATCGCTTTATGGGTGGCAAGTCAATAAGGGAATACAACCGAGAAATGTCTGACGAACGATAAAAAAGTAAAAAAGTTTTCTGTTGTGCGACATATTCATTACATTTGTGTCTATATATAAAAAAGCACCCAAATAAAATGATAAATGATGACAGCATACTCATAGAGCATATTCTTGCTGGCGAAACGGAGGAGTTTCGCCACCTGATGCGCAGGCATGGAGGAACGCTATTAGCCTTCATAGAGAGTCTTGTTGCCAGTCGCGAGGAAGCAGAAGACATTGTGCAAGAGGCATTCGTCAACGCTTTTCGTTCTCTTCGCCAATATGATAGCAGTATAGCCTCGTTTGCAACTTGGCTTCATCGTATAGCCTATAATGAATATCTGCGGCACGTGAAGCGACGGCAACTTCCAACCGTCTCTTGGGACGAGGATGAACGCCTGCTTAAATCAGCCGACGAAACAGATGACGATAGCTGGATGTCTGAGGCAACAGATGAACAGTTGGCAAGGCTTGATGAAGTGATAGACACTCTTCCTGAGTACGATAGGACGCTACTTCGTCTCTATTACGAGGACGATTTGCCGCTAAAGGAGATAGCCTATATCCTCGACAGCAAGGACAGCATATTGGCAAGTCGACTGCGGCGAATAAGGAACAAACTGAAAAAAGAACTTAGAACGTGATTAAGATGAATACACTCAATGATATAAAACCAAATAATGATGCGCTCAGACAGGCTATGTTACGGCGCAAGGCTCGTCGTCCGTTGCCAGAGCTGCCCGAAGGATTTGAGGACAGGGTGATGGAGCGGATAAAAGACATACAGATGCCAGCAAAGGACGAAGGCTCACCAAGGAAGAAAACCACGGTCATTCGTCTATGGTCTTTGCGTACAGTTGGTGTGGCAGCATCTATTGCAGGATTATTCTTCGTCTATAACAGAATGACGACAGATGAAGGTACAATAGAGAACAATAATATGATTGCAAAGACTGAAGTGGTAAAACACCAGTCACAGGGAACCATCAAGGCAGAGGTACAGCCAACAAGGCAAGATGTAGCTATGGAGACTATTGCTACAAGGCAAGTATCAAGAGCTGTAGTAAGTAGGCAAGACGAGGTGGAGGAGAGTATTCAGCCAGAACAAGTGGAGGAAACGACAATAGAGGCCACCAATATGGATGAAACAATCTTTCAAGACGTGATGTTGAGTATAAACGATGCCGAACAGGTCATGGATAATTTCATGAAACAATATGAGGGCATAGTAGCTGTTTCTGTTTCTCCAGAAACGGAGCAAAAGCTGAATACGCACGATGTCTCACATCAGGTTATGAGGGATATTGCTCAAAATATGAATGAATTTACAAAACAACATAATAACTTATCAAACGGAGGAACGACTTATGGCTATTAACATTAAGACATTTGCAACTACGCTTCTGCTTTGTGCCACAATGGCAGCAGGACACGCCCAGTCTCGTAATGTGTGGTATGGCAAGCAAGTGAAACAAGGAGAGTACCTTACACTCAATTCGGAACTGATTGATGTGTACAACACACTCGACAGCTTATTCCCAAAACATTACCTCATAAACGAAGAGCCAAATTGTGTGGGAATGTGGGTAAACTATAACTTCAAGAATCAAAAGGAATATGATGATGTACGTGAAACCATAGAGAAGCTTATCATACGTCTCCGTGACGTTCCTGCATACCGCTCTTACACAGAACGTCTTGACTCTACTGGTACAAGTGGATTTGGTGTTTCACTTACTCCAAAGACAGATAATTACGACCAGAAGGATTATGCGTACCTTAACCTAAGACCTACATCTGTTAATTTCCATTACACAGGCTATATTGAAGGAATGAAGATGCCTTGGGATAAGCGTCAGGATGTTGCAGATGCCATAGATAAGTTCTTTGGCAAATACATAAAGAAGAAGGGAGTAAAAAAGGAGAATATAGAATTTGACGGCGAAAAAATCAATTACAGATATTCATGCTTCTTTAAGCAGTATGACAGCACTTATCGTTGTTCTGGAATTCGCTATATTGTTCCTAACTGTACATCCGAGGACTATGACCTTATATATCGTTTCATGCGTGACTACGCCATGACTAATAGCGTGACTGTTGCTTCAAACGATATGTCTTCAAAGTATGAGGAGATAACACTTAGCGTTAATCAGGATAACAATACACCAGTTATCTTTGGTGCGGCACTTAGGGGAACCGACTTGTATTTGATACGTACAGTTGGTGAAACAGGCTCCCAGGCATGGATTCCACGTGCATGGGCAGAGTAAGCAAGGATTATCAATAACGCCATTCATGATTCTCGCCCGGCAATATAATTATTGCTGGGCGAGAATCTTGTTATTACTCTAATACATGATGGTTTTGTAGGTATTATGAAAAACAAAGAACTTAAAACCTTGGTATTTGAATTATTGATTTTTTCTTTTTACCTTTGTACGCATAAAACAGTTGATAATGAAAATAGCAGATATAGAATTAGGGGAACGCCCGGTGGTATTGGCTCCGATGGAGGATGTGACGGATCAGGCTTTCCGACTCTTGTGTAAGGAGTTTGGAGCTTCGATGGTCTATTCCGAGTTTGTGAGTGCTGATGCCCTCATAAGGAATGTTAATCGTTCACTTGAGAAGATAAAGGTGGATGATAATGAGCGTCCCGTTGCCATTCAGATATATGGTCGTGACGTGGAATCTATGGTGGAGGCTGCCAAGATAGTTGAGGCGGAAGCTCATCCAGATATACTTGACATCAACTTTGGTTGTCCTGTGAAGAAGGTGGCAGGCAAGGGTGCTGGTTCGGGTATGCTGAAGAATGTGCCTCTCCTGCTCGACATAACCAAAGCTGTGGTTGATGCTGTCAATATACCTGTTACGGTAAAGACGCGTCTCGGATGGGATTGTGACGACCTCAAGTGTCCTAATCGCTTGAGTGATGAGCGTGCCTTTGTCGTTGAGCTTGCAGAAAGACTTCAGGACTGCGGTATCAAGGCTCTCACGCTTCATGGCCGTACTCGTTCGCAGATGTACCAAGGCGTGGCAGACTGGACACTTATTGGCGAGGTAAAGAATAACCCTCGCATGACTATCCCTATCATCGGCAATGGTGATATCTGTACTCCTGAGCAGGCTGAGAACGCTTTCAATACGTATGGTGTTGATGCCGTTATGATTGGTCGTGCTACCTTTGGTCAGCCATGGTTGTTCAAGGATGTGCGTACATACCTCGATACGGGCAAGCATGATGATACCATGACTCTTGATTGGAAATTTGAGGTCTTGAAGCGTCAGGTGGAGAAATCCGTGGAGTACAGTCTTCGTGAGGATAATGCCCTCAAGGAGCGTAAGCGTACTGAACTGGGTGGTATCATTCATGTTCGTCGTCATCTTGCCAATTCACCCCTCTTCAAGGGTATTCCTGACTTCCGTCAGACACGCATCAAGATTCTGCAGGCAGAGACAAAAGATGCCCTTTTTGCTCTACTTGACGAGGCAAAACAGAAAATAAACTCGCATTATGGTATAGGATAAATATTTTTGTCTTATCTTTGCCGAACAGACTTTGTTTTATCTCAAATGTCAAATCTAAAATTTATATCTCCAGAAAAAGCGTTCTGGAAGCATAAGTTTGAAATGATAAACTTGAGATTTAAAAAGGATTATTCAACACTTTAATACTAACAAAATATGGACTTATCAAATTTCTCACTCGAAGGTAAGAACGCTTGGATTACAGGTGCATCTTACGGAATCGGTTTCAACATCGCTAAGGCTTTCGTAAAGGCTGGTGCAAAGAATATCATCTTCAACGATATCAATGAGGAACTCCTCAATCGTGGTCTTGCTAACTACAAGGAGGCAGGTATCACAAACGTTAAGGGTTATGTATGCGACGTTACAGATGAGGTTGCTGTAAAGGCTCTCGTGGATAAGATTCACGCAGAGGTTGGACAGATTGACATCCTCGTAAACAACGCAGGTATCATCAAGCGTATCCCTATGCACGAGATGAAGCGTGCCGAGTTCCAGCAGGTAATCGACATCGACCTCGTAGCACCATTCATATGCGCTTCTGCCGTTCTCCCAGGGATGATGGAACGTAAGGAAGGTAAGATTATCAATATCTGCTCTATGATGTCTGAGCTTGGTCGTGAGACTGTTTCTGCATACGCAGCAGCTAAGGGTGGTCTCAAGATGCTTACTCGTAACATCTGTTCTGAGTATGGTGAGTACAATATCCAATGTAATGGTATCGGTCCTGGTTACATCGCTACTCCACAGACAGCACCTCTCCGTGAGAAGCAGCCAGACGGAAGCCGTCATCCATTCGACTCATTCATCTGCGCTAAGACTCCTGCAGGTCGTTGGCTTGACCCTTCAGAGCTTGGAGGTCCAGCTGTATTCCTTGCTTCTAAGGCTTCAGATGCAGTAAACGGTCACATCCTCTATGTAGATGGCGGTATCCTCGCTTACATCGGAAAGCAGCCTAAGTAAAATTCAAAATTAATAATGCATAATTCATAATTTCGTTCGTGACGCTTAAATTATCGAATTTAAAATTTGAAATTATATATAAAAGTGCAAGTATCGACCTCGATATTTGCACTTTTTTCTTCAAAGTGTGCATAAATTAAAAAATAAATATTACCTTTGCGCCCAAAATAAATACATATAGAACAAAAAGAACAAGGATGAAAAGAACATTTTTAGGACTTATGTCTGTAATCTCTCTACCTGTGATGGCAGGTGGCTACTTAACTAACACTAATCAGAGTATTTCTTTTTTACGTAATCCAAGTCAGGATGCTGCCATAAATATCGGAGCACTCTATAACAATCCTGCTGGAACAGCATTTCTAAAGCCTGGTTTCCATTTTGCTATAGGCATTCAGAATGTGCATCAGAACCGTGATGTTACAAGCATCTTTAACGGTTATCAGTATGGCAAGAAGAATGAAGGCTATGATGTTGTGAACGGAAAGAAGTTTGAAGGAAAGGCTGTCGCTCCTATACTCCCGTCGCTTCAGGCTGTTTACAACTGGGCAGATAAATGGAGCGTAAGTTTCGACTTCGGACTTGTAGGTGGAGGCGGTAAATGTACTTATGACAACGGTCTTCCGTCTTTCGAGTCAAAGGTGGCTATGATACCAGCTATCGCACAGCAATATGGTTTGCCTGTAACAGGATATGACTTCGATACATATATGCGTGGACGTTCATACCAGTACGGATTTCAAGGTGGTCTAAGCTATAAGTTGGCTAAGAACCTCAGCTTATACGCAGGTGCTCGACTTATATATGCCACAAACAACTACTTTGGATTTGTAAAGAACATTAAACTTGGATATGCTGGTGGATATTATTCTGCATCTGACATTGTATCACAATATGCCACACAGGCATCTTCACAGGTTGCTTCTGATGTTAAAGCAGGTCTAATGTCGCCAGAGGATGCATCTGCAAAACTTGCTACTCTTCAGGCAACAGGTGCAGCACTCGTTGACGGAACGCAGGATATAGAGCTTAACTGTAACCAGACAGGTTTTGCCATCACTCCTATTGTAGGAGTTGATTGGCAAGTGAACAAATGCCTCAACCTTGCTGCAAAGTTTGAGGTTAAGACACGTCTTCGTCTCGACAACGAGAGTGTGAATGTGAATACAGAGAATGTGCCTGCCCTCGCTGCGTACGAGCATGGGAAGACTGTGCCAGAGGATATTCCTTCGATTCTTACAGTAGGAGCTATGTACACACCAGTCAAGTTCATCCGTCTTAATGCTGGTTATCATTATTACTGGGACAAGCAGGCTACAAAGGTCAATAATGTCAACAAGAAGCTATCTGGAGGAACATGGGAAATCACAGCAGGTGCCGAGTTTGATTTCTGTGACCGTTGGACGGTAAGTGCAGGATGGCAGACAACAAACTATCCTAACACAGACGAATATATGAAGGATATATCCTTCACTACCAACTCCAACACTTTTGGCTTTGGTGCCAAGTGTCAGATTACAGATTGCGTAGCCGTAGAGGCAGCATATTTCCAGACAGTCTATAATACTTATGAGCGCAATAGCGATAGCTATGCATCATTTGGTGAAGTTGCACTTCCAGGAACGGACAAGTTCAACCGTACAAACCGAGTTATCGGAGTAGGCGTAACACTCGATTTTTAAGAGCAATTTTTGTCGTCAATATAACAACAACAGCGTTTGAAAAGATTTTCAAACGCTGTTGTTGTTTGGGGGAAATTTTATTCAATACTTCATTTCTTGCTGAAAAGGGTGGTGTATCCTTTCTTTAGCCTCCATAGGCGTTGCCAGATGGTGAAGTATAGTCCCCAGATTATTTCACTTGGGTAGAAGTGGATGAAGTTGAGGTTACGCTTCTGCCTGCGGTAGAAACGGTGAAGCATACTCTCCTTTGTATTGAAAGGATTGCGCTCATCGTACAATCCGAAGTTGCCAGCCATCATTATCTCGTTGAGAAGGAACTCTCCATGCTTTTCATGTGGTGGACAAAGCATGTATTTATCATTCATTCCACACATCTTCTTGAGCACATACATCAGAGCTGCAGCGAAGTCTTCCAAATCAAGCTCCTTGAGGATGTCAGGCATCTTAGTGTGCTCTTCCTGCATGAGAAGATAGTAATAGTCGATAATCTGGCGCAGTCCTATTCCGTCACTATAGAGGTGGCGGTATATATGAAGGAGCTGGAAAGCTACGTTGAACTCTCTTGTAGGAACATATATGTCTCCATAGTTCTTCGGGAGTGTAATGACGTTCCTGTATTTTCCGAACTGTATGGGTACCTGTTCCTCAAACCATCGTTGCAGACGTGCATTCTTGAAAGGGTTGTTAAGCCATGAAGGCATATAGTGAGGCTCTATGTCAATACCTATCTTTGCAAGCGCAAAGAATACGGTGTGATGGTAGAGTACCTGTGCATGTGGAAAGTAACCGAGAACATATCTTACAACGTCATCCCTACCTTCTCTCGGAGTCTTACCGTCAACGATAAGCCAGATATCAATGTCTCCGCTCTGCCGGCGGTAAGGGTTAGGGTACATTCTTGCATTACCTTGTCCCTTTAGGATAAGTGCATTAAATCCGTCCATCATGAAACGCATCATCACGTTACGTGTATAGTAATCCATTTGGTCGTTACGCTTTTCTATGCGTTCCACGTTGGCGTACCACTTGAGAAGGGTGGTGCGCTCAGGGCGTTGCTCTATAGGCAGTTTCTCTATACCGTCAAAGAGCACACCTGTTATGGTCTGCTTGTTTCCAGTAACCATAATGTCATTCCATTCCTGATCAGAGAGTAGCCTTGACAGACATTTCCTATTTCCAAGTGCTACCTGTAGTAGCTCGATGAATATATCCAAGTTAGTAAGTTTTTTAGTTCGTTTTTATGGAAATTCTATGTTGTTTTATAATCAATTATGATTATTACATTTAGCATTTTGAATTGCCTTTGCTACAGCATATCCAGTTGTCCATGCTGCTTGAAAGTTGAAACCTCCTGTCACTCCATCAATATCAAGTACCTCACCTGCAAAGTAGAGATTCGGAATTGCCTTGCTTTCGAGGGTGTTCTTGTCAACAGCGTCAAGGCTTACGCCTCCGCAGGTGACAAACTCGTCCTTGAAGGCACAACGCCCTGCAACCTCATACCGGTCGTTGAAGAGAATGTCAACCAAGCGGTTGATGTCCTTCTTACCCAGTTCACCCCAGCGGCATTGCTTGCTGAGTTTCATTATGAGATAGTCCCAAAGGCGTTGTTGGAGTCCGTATGGTCTGTAAGAAGATAGGAGTTTCTGCCTATTCTCTTGTATTATGTCTTTGATATACTCCTTAACCATTTCCATGTCATGTTCACCAGTCCAGTTTACGAGTATAGGGAACTTGTAACCGTTCTCGTTCATAAACCTTGCTCCATGAGAAGACAGCTTGAGTATTGCTGGACCGCTCATGCCCCAGTGTGTAATAAGTAGGGGACCTTGTGCCTTGAACTTTGTTCCTGGTATGCATACTGTTGCATCTTCTACAACGACTCCCATGAGGTCATGAAGCATTTTGTCTGTTATAGAGAAAGTGAATAGGGATGGTACAGGTGGAATGACAGAGTCTTTCAGTATAGCCAGTGGCGAAGAGTCTATGCCAGATGCCAGACCTCCTATAGTCATGATTACATAATCATAATCCTTGCGGATGCGTTCAAGTTCTGTGGCATCAATCTTATAGCCGTACTTTATTCCTATACCCAATCGCCTTGCCTCCTGCATGAAGCAGTCTATGATGACATGGCTGTCCTGTGCTTTTGGAAATACACATTGGTCATCTTGGGTGACAAGCGGTACACCATGGTCTTCGAACCATTTGTAGGCATCTTTCGGACCAAACTGCTTGAAAAGACGCTTCAATAGTCCTGCACCGCGTGGATAGACTTGTTTCAGGTCAGTCACGTCACGAAATGAATTGGTACAGTTACAACGACCGCCACCAGAAATCTCAACCTTTGCGAGTACTTTCTTGCCTCTTTCAAAGATTGTAACCTCCATATCTGGTACTGATGCTTTCAGTTCTATGGCAGAAAAGAAGCCTGCGGCACCTCCTCCAATTATAGCTGTTCTCACTATTTTTGTGTCATTTTATTGCACAAAATTACTAATTATAATCCATAATACTATGAAACGTACCAAAAAGTTAGCACGGGGAAGATATTTTTTCAAAAAACATTTGGATGTTTCATCTAAAGTCTATACCTTTGCACCGCATTTCAAAACCAAGTAACTGCTTCAGTAGCTCAGTTGGTTAGAGCACATGACTGTTAATCATGGGGTCGTTGGTTCAAGCCCATCCTGAAGCGCAAGAAAGCCATAGCATTCAGCTATGGCTTTCTTGTGTTTTGTACGTGAGGAAAAAGTCTCATACGGGTCTCATGTAAGTCTCATAATAGACGCATATAGGTGACAAGTCGAGAGTATGCGGAGGTATGCAACACTTTTTAATATAAAAGATTTTGCTTTGTCGCTGAAACCCACTACCTTTGCACACAAACAAACAGTTAAGCACATTGAAAGGATTAGTAATTCGCAATACGGGGTATAGTTATACCGTCAAGACTGACGAGGGAGATGTCTATGACTGCAAGGTCAAGGGCAACTTCCGTATTCGTGGTATTCGTACCACCAATCCTGTGGCTATTGGCGACAGGGTGGAGTTCACGCCAGAGAAGCCTGCGGATGCCGACATAGAGCAGGCACGTCAGGGACTTATCACGGCTCTTGAGGACCGTAAGAACTATATTATCCGTAAGTCAACCAACCTGAGTAAGCAGTCGCACATCATAGCTGCCAACGTGGATCTGTGTTTCCTCATAGTCACGGTTACGCAGCCTGAGACGTCGCTCACGTTCATCGACCGTTTCCTTGCAAGTGCGGAGGCATACAGAGTGCCTGTCACGCTCGTGTTCAACAAGGTGGACGTGGTGGATGACGAATGGAAGGAGTACCTTGATGGCGTAATCCGTCTGTATGAGACCGTGGGCTACGAGTGCCGACGCATATCTGCCAAGACAGGCGAGGGAGTGGAGGAACTCCGCAAGGAACTGTCGGGCAAGATTGTGTGTCTTTCAGGCAATAGCGGCGTGGGCAAGAGTACGCTCATAAATGCGCTTTACCCTAACCTCAACCTCAGGACAAGCGAGATTTCGGATGCCTACAACACGGGTAAGCACACTACGACATTCTCCGAGATGTACGAGGTGGAGGGCGGTGGCTACATAATAGACACTCCGGGAATAAAGGGATTCGGTACTTTCAATATGCAGAAGGAGGAGATAAGCCATTACTTCAGGGAGATATTCCACTTCTCTTCCGAGTGCCGCTTCAACAACTGCACCCACACTCACGAGCCACATTGTGCCGTGCTGGAGGCTGTAGAGCGTCACGACATAAGTGAGAGCAGATATAATTCATACCTTTCAATGCTTGAAGATGAAAAAGAGGATAAGTATCGTAGCGGTAATTAGTGCTTTTGCACTCTCATCGTTTGCCCAGACATACGAGCAGTATGTGGAGGCAGGCAATCGCCTTGCGCAGAACGATTCGCTCGCTGAGGCTGAGGTGCAATACAGGAACGCCTTGCGCCTTGCGCCTGAGGACTATCGTAATGCGCTTGTGTATAGCAACATTGCCAAGATTCAGCATGCGCAGGGACAGGACCAGAGGGCTCTCACTTCATACGAACTTGCCCTAAACATAGTGCCTCGCAACGTGCCTATTCTCAAGTCGAGGGCTGACCTCTACCTGAGCCTTGGCAATCTCTCGAAGGCGCTTATTGACTATCGTAACATCCTTGAGGTTGACCCAAACAACACGGATGCTCTCCAGTATCTTGGCTACATCTTCACCAAGCAGCGTGAATATGCAAAGGCAAAGACTCACTACGAGCGTCTGTTGTCCATCGACCCGGATAATTATACAGCCCTGCTGGGCGTGGCAATACTCTTTCAGGAATGTGGCAAGCCAGGCGAGGCGATGGCACGTCTCTCCGTCCTTGCCGACAGGTATCCTGACCGAGCAGAGATATACAGTATGAGAGCAGAGATAGAAGCGGAAGCCAACCAACCGGAATTGGCGATTATGGATCTTGACAAGGCTATCAGCCTTCAACCCGACAACAAGAACATGATTCTCACTCGTGGCTTCATTCATCTCAAGAATAATAACAAGTTCCTTGCCAAGCGCGACTTTGAACGTGCAATAGCTCTCGGAGTCCCACGTGGACAACTCAAGAAGGAACTGAAAATGGTTAAGTAGTATAGGGACCAGAAGACCCACCCTGACCCTTTCTATAGGGAGGAAACAGGTTACGTCTTTGCTCCATTCTTCAATCGTCTTTGGGCGAAAGTCTTATGGAGAATGGGCGAAAGTCTTGGTCGAAATCCTTTTTAAGTTTTTTAGTCTTGGCATAAACTGAGATGTAGTAGCAAGAACTAAAAAACTTACAAACCAAAAAACTTAAAAACTAAAGTAATGAAAGAATTCGTAATAACAGAGGCAAAGGTGGAAACAGCCATACTGGTTGGTCTTATCACGCCTCAACAGAATGAAAGAAAGACAACTGAATACCTTGACGAGCTGGAGTTTCTTGCAGAGACGGCTGGCGCAAAGGTAATCAAGCGATACACACAGAAGGTGAACGGCCCAAGTAGCGTCACTTATCTTGGTACGGGTAAGCTGGAGGAGATAGCCCAGTTTATCAAGGACAAGCAGGATGAGGTGGATGCCTACTGGGAGGAACAGATTGCTCTTGGCAATCCTTACCAACAGACAATCGTTACTGGTACTAAGGCACGTCACGGTGACGAGTACATGGAGGAGGAAGACGATTCCTACTTCGTGAACGACGATGAGGACGAGTACCGTAACACCAAGAGCCGCAAGCAACGCAAGCTGGAGAAGCTCCTCTCAAAGCAGAAGGCACAGATGCAGAAGGAGCAGGAAGTGCCACAGCCTGTAGGTATGGTTATCTTTGATGACGAGCTGAGCGCAAAGCAGATTCGCAACATAGAGCAGGTGCTTCAGGTCAAGATACTTGACCGTACGAGCCTTATCCTCGACATCTTTGCCATGCGTGCCCAGACGGCAGCAGCCAAGACGCAGGTGGAGCTTGCCCAGTACAAGTACATGCTTCCTCGACTCACACGTCTCTGGACTCACCTTGAGCGTCAGCGTGGTGGTGCCGTGGGACTTCGTGGACCGGGTGAGACTCAGTTGGAGATGGACCAGCGAATCATTCGCAATCGTATGTCGCTCCTCAAGGAACGTCTTGCCGAGATTGACCAGCAGAAATCCACCCAGCGCAAGAACCGCGGAAGGCTCATTCGTGCCGCACTCGTGGGTTATACCAATGTGGGTAAGAGTACGCTTATGAACCTCCTTGCCAAGAGTGACATCTTTGCCGAGAACAAGCTCTTTGCCACACTTGACACAACGGTTCGTAAGGTCATTATAGATAATCTGCCATTCCTCCTTTCTGATACGGTAGGATTCATCCGTAAGTTGCCAACTGACCTTGTGGAGTCGTTCAAGTCAACACTTGACGAGGTGCGTGAGGCAGACCT
>R24__coassemble_961_pt1 | contig 17111 bp, 10 predicted proteins | sample R24__metabat2_low_PE_026 | metagenome-assembled genome bin R24
GGATGGCCGATTACCTTTCTTGTATGATGCCCAGAGAGTGAATTGTGAAACTACAAGTATCTCTCCGTTTACGTCAATTATTGATTTGTTCATCACGCCATTCTCATCATCAAATACTCGTAGTCCTGTTATCTTTTTACTCAGCCAAGTGATGTCTTCGTCTGTGTCTGCATTTTCGCATCCTACAAGTACGAGAAATCCTTGACCAATCTTAGACTTCACGCAACCGTCAATCGTTACTGAGGCATGACTTACCCTTTGTATTACTGCTCTCATTTTGCAAATATAAATATTATATTTCGTTTACGTAAAATATTCTTTGATTATTTTTGCTTTGGACGTTCCTACGATTTTTTCTATTTCCTCTGATGATGCTTCCTTTATACGTTTTACGCTCTTGAAGTTCTTGAGGAGAAGTGTCTTTGTCGCTGGTCCAATTCCTTTTATATTGTCAAGTTCGCTTTGTACTTGACTCTTACTTCGTTTGTCTCTGTGGAATGTTATGGCAAACCTGTGTACTTCGTCCTGTATTCTTGTCAGGAACTTGAATAGGGGAGAGTCCATTTCGATTCCTATTGTTTTCTGAGGAAATCCGAACAAAAGTTCGTTAGTCCTATGTCTGTTATCCTTGGCAAGTCCTGCAATCGGAATATCTATGTGTAGTTCGTCTTGTATTACCTTTCTTACTACTTCCATCTGCCCTTTACCTCCATCTGTTATGATTAAGTCGGGTAGGGTTCCTTGCTCATTTATAATTCTTGAATAACGACGATAAACGACCTCACTCATTGATGCGTAGTCGTCAGGTCCTTCTACAGTTTTTATGTTATACTTCCTGTATTCTGATTTCGCTGGCTTTGCTTGTTTGAATACAACACATCCTGCTACAGCATCACTTCCTGATATGTTTGAGTTATCAAAACACTCTATTGTCATAGGGAGCTTTTCAAGTCCAAGTTTTCTTTGTAATTCTTTTAGAATGTTTGTTGCTCTTTGTTCAGGATTGAGTTTCTCTGCTTGTTTGAGGCTATCTATTCTGTATTGTCTTACATTCATTTTTGATAGTTCAAGCAGGTGTTTCTTATCTCCTCTTGTCGGAACTGTTATTGTTACGTCCTTTAACTCTATGTCGAGTGGAAAAGGAACTACTATTTCCTTTGAGTGACTTCCAAATCTTTCCCGCATTTCTGCTATACCGAGTACAAGGATTTCCTCTGCACTTTCTTCCATTCGTTTCTTATATTCGAATGTGAAGGCTTGGTTAACACATCCGTTTGATATGTGCAGGTAATTTATGAATGCGCTCTTCTCTTCATCGTCTATGGAGAATACATCTATGTTATGGTATGTATTTGCTATTACTTCGCTTTTTTCGCAGAACTCTAAAGCCATATCATACTTCTTTTTTATCTCCATTGCTTCTTCAAATTTGAGTTCTTCAGAGAGTGCTTCCATCTTTTTAAGCATCTTTTCGCAGATGATTCTTGTGTTTCCTTTGAGTATTTCTTTTACTTCAAGAATCATCTCCATGTATTCTTCTTGGCTTTGTTTGCCTATACATGGAGCATCGCATTTTTTTATATGGTGTTCAAGACAGATATCGTATTTGCCTTTGTTTATATTTTCGATTGTGAGTGGCAGACGGCATTTTCTAACCTTATACATTTTGTCAATCAGGTTGAGCATGTTGTTTAATGTACCTTGATGCGAAAATGGTCCGTAGTATGTTCCGAGTCTTTTGTCGATATTCCTTGTTATGAATATTCTTGGGAAAGTCTCGTTTGTTATACACACTGAAGGGTAGGTCTTGTCATCCTTTAGCAGAATGTTATATTTAGGTTTGAATTTTTTGATGAGACTGTTCTCCAATAGAAGTGCATCCTCATCTGTTGGCACTATAACATAGTTTATATCTTCAATCTTACTTACGAGTATTTGTGTCTTTCTTCTATCTACTGTTTTAAGAAAGTATGAGCTTACTCTGCGTTTAAGGTTCTTCGCCTTACCCACATAGATTATGTTTCTGTCCTTGTCAAAGTATTGGTAGCACCCTGGACACTCTGGCATGTTCAGAACTATATTCTTGAGTCTTGCTATTCTTTCCTCGTTTTTTGTCATAAGAAGATTAATAATTGTTTCACGTGAAACAATTTATTTCTAACTTTGTTATTTAAAGTGAGTTATATGATTGTTTCTAACCATCCCTATACTTGTTATGAGTGTTTGTGACTATGTATTTGAAAGCTCATAATGTATAGAGATGGTTAGTGTCTGAATTTTATATTCTAATGAGTGTAGTTATTTCTACATCGTCTCCGATGAATTCACGTCCCTTTAATCCTTCATCGCGAATCTCGATAATTGTGTTGACGTATATTTTCTTTGGGTTGAACTTCTTTACAAGGTTGATTGCTGCCTTGAGGCTTCCACCTGTTGCAAGAAGGTCGTCATGTATAAGTACTATGTCATTTGGCTCAATAGAGTCAGCATGAATCTCTATAGTGTCTTCGCCATATTCTTTTGTGTATGTCTCTCTGATTGTCTCTGCAGGGAGCTTACCTGGTTTACGACACATGACAAGTCCTGCGTTGAGTTTTCTTGCAATGGCTGAACCCATGATGAATCCGCGGCTTTCTATACCAACTACCTTGGTTATTCCCTTGTGCTTATAGAGCTCGTACATTTCCTCTTCCATTATCTCAAGACACTTTGCGTTCTTGAAGAGGGTAGTGACGTCACGGAAGTTAATTCCTGGCTTTGGAAAATCTGGAATGCATCTCAAATTGTCCAATAGATACTGATTGTTCATATATGTTTTGTTTAAATCTTTTGTTCTAATTTATTGAAATGAAACGCGTAAACTTTGAATTGTTTCACGTGGAACATTTACTATTTTCTCCGATTTAATCGGATAAACTTTATCGTCCCATGAGTACAAGCATTATGTTGATGTCCGAAGGAGATACTCCAGGAATACGTGATGCCTGAGCAAGAGTGAGAGGGTTGATAGCTTCAAGTTTCTGCCTTGCCTCGATGGATATCTGTGTGAGGTTAGGGTAGTCGAATTTACCCTGAATTTTTATATTCTCCAGTCGAAGCATCTTCTCTGCTATCTGTTGTTCTCTTTCGATATATCCCTTGTACTTGATGTTTATCTCAGTTGCTTCGAGAATCTCTAACATTAACTTTTCTTCGTTGATTACGGCAGCAAGTTCGTTAATCTTCTTCTCAAAAGCATTTATACTTCCACGGATATTATCTATTGTTATCTGTGGACGTCCTATGAGTTCTGCAAGCTTTATTCCTTGGCGGAGTGGGGTAGTGCCAATCTTTTCGAGTGCATCGTTTATGAGTGCTGGTTTCAGAGAGAAAGATTCAGTAAACTCGATGAGTTCGTTTATGGCGTCTCTCTTCTTGAGCATTCTCTTATAGCGTTCTTCTGATGCAAGGCCTATCTTATAACTCATCTCTGTCAAGCGCATATCTGCATCGTCCTGTCGGAGAAGAATCCTGTATTCAGCTCTTGAAGTAAACATTCTGTATGGTTCATCCACACCTTTTGTCACGAGGTCATCGATAAGAACACCTATATATGCTTCGTTTCTCTTAAGGATAAATGGCTCGCCATTGTTTATGTTTCCGTCGGATGAATTGATTGCTGCATTTATTCCTGCCATCAATCCTTGTCCAGCTGCTTCCTCATATCCTGTGGTTCCGTTAACCTGTCCTGCAAAGAAAAGGTTCTCCACTATCTTTGACTCAAGGTTGTGCTTGAGCTGTGTAGGGTCGAAGTAATCGTATTCTATTGCATATCCCGGACGATATACCTGAAGGTTTCGGAAACATTCTATCTTGCGAAGGGCATTTATCTGCACATCCATTGGAAGGGAAGAAGAGAAACCATTTAGATACATTTCATTGGTTGATTCGCCTTCTGGTTCCAAGAATAGTTGGTGCATCTCCTTGTCAGGGAATGTGTGGAGCTTTGTCTCAATACTTGGACAGTAGCGAGGACCTATACTTTGGATTTGTCCGTTATATAGAGGTGAATCTGCAAAACCAGATTTCAGTATATCGTGAACTTCCTTGTTTGTATAGCACGTCCAACAAGGTAATGCCTTTAGTTTTCTTTCTACCGATGAAAACGAGAAACTGTGAAAATCATTCTCTCCGTCCTGAATCTCCATTTTGCTGAAGTCAACGCTCCTTTTGTCTATTCTTACAGGAGTGCCTGTCTTCATTCTTCCATTTCTGATACCAGTTGCGTTGATGCTTTCCGTAAGCATGAGTGAAGCAGGTTCAGAACATCTTCCTCCCGGAATCTGTGTCCTACCTATGTGCATGAGACCATTGAGGAATGTACCTGCCGTGATGACAACTGTTTTTGCGATGAATTCGGCATCCATTATCGTACGTACACCCTTTATCCTTGTCTTGCCATTAGTGGCATCCGATGCGTTTTCAACGATAATTTCCTTTACTTGGTCTTGCCATATATTCAAGTTTGGAGTATTGTCAAGTATTTCTCTCCACGTCCAAATGAATTTCTCTCTGTCGCATTGTGCGCGAGGACTCCATACCGCAGGACCCTTTGAACGGTTGAGCATACGGAATTGCAGGGCACATCTATCCGTCACAATACCCATCTGTCCGCCGAGAGCATCAATCTCGCGAACTATCTGTCCTTTTGCAATTCCACCTACGGCAGGATTGCATGACATCTGTGCAATCTTATTCATGTCCATTGTTATCAGACATGTTTTCGCACCAAGATTGGCGGCAGCCGCAGCAGCTTCACATCCTGCATGTCCGGCGCCGACCACAATTACGTCGTAAAAAAAAGTCATCTATTTTGGTATATCAGTTTTATGGCGCAAAGTTACGAATAATAGCAATCCATTGCAAGCATCTTCGAGAATATCTATTACGTTCTCAAATCCCTGGTCACCTCCATAGTATGGGTCAGGAACATGATCAACTACGAATGTCTTGCAGAAATCTGTCATTCTTTTAATCTTCTGTTCGTCCTCTATTGTTGGAGCAAGTTCCATGAGTTTATCGTAGTTGGAATCGTCCATACTGATGATGAGGTCGAAGTTGTTGAAATCACTCTCTCTGACTTTTCTTGAGATATGCGTGAGATTATATCCACGTCTTTGGGCGTGCATCTTCATTCTTGGGTCAGAACCTTCCCCTTGATGATATCCTATGATGCCGGCCGAATCCACTTCTATCTCTTCTGTTAAACCTGCTTCTTTAACAAGTTTTGCCATTATGGCTTCTGCCATAGGAGAGCGACAGATGTTTCCCAGACATACAAATAATATTCTTGTCATTATTTGATTTAATTTCTTTTTGAATTATGAATTATGATTTTCCTTACTTTTTGACACCTTGTCACCCTTCGTCAATCCTTCGCTAACCTTTCGTGAACCGTTCGTAATTCTTCCATGAAAAATCATCTGACGTTTTGATAGTCGTTCTTTGAAAGTTTTTGACAAAATGTAACTGAGTATGTAATTTCTTTAGTGATACTTTATGATTTGAATGTAAATCTTTGATTGCAAATATACTTTTAAAGACACATATAGAGTACCTCAAAACTATAAAAACACATATCAAAATATGAAATCTTGCGTAGTTTAACTTTTTTTAACAAATATATTAAGCCTAACAACATAATTATTCATACTTTTGTCGCTGAATCATTCAATATAAGTGAGAATATAGATAAAGTGAATGTTATGTGGAATCGCAATTGGGGAAATGAACCTGCTAACTTATTGATTTCACAGTTGATTTGAGAAAATGTAAGAATTACAATAAAAACAGACATTTTGGTTTTTGTATGACGTTAATATATGTACTTTGTTCTTGACAGGGTATATTGTATTGTTTTATCGTTTGGTATATAATCATTTGGCTGTATTATATATGTGAAATTTTAGATAAAGTGAGTATATGTAAGTAAATCTATTTAACTGTATGAAAAGGAAATTAACATCTCTACTATTGGCTGCGATAGCGACCTTTAGTTTCTGTGTTGATTCGTTTGGCAAGGACAATGTGACCTCCAAGTACTTGAAAGATGCCAATCTTGCAAGCCTTAGTGGTTGGACGTTGGATACTTCAAACGGATTTACAGGTACTGGTTACACGGATTGGAAAACTTCAACCGATGTTCCTGTAATCGAGTTTTATAATGCATGGAGTCCCAATGCTGGTAAACCTATTGGAAACACCAAGACATTCAATTTCTCTCAGAAGGTGACTCTTCCTGCTGGTTATTACCGTTTGGCAGTAAATGCGTTCTATCGTGAGGGAAATGGTAATGGTGAGAATGAAAAGGCTTATATCTATGCTGGCGAAAAGCAACAATATGTTGTTGGCCTTGGTTCTGCTGGTATTGGTGGTTTTAGCGGAAGTTCTGACCTTGCTAAGGCTGCCAATGCTTTCAGTCTTGGTAATTTCTCCAATGAATTCGATTTCAACGTAGAAATAGAAACTGAAATAGAGATTGGTTTCCACGGTTACATCGATACTTATTGCTCTTGGTGTATCCTCGGTCCTGTTACTCTCTGGGAATATACAGCAGAGGATTATATCGAAGACTACGTTAGTAAAGTTGACGAGGCAAAAAAACTATATGACAAGCCAATGAACAAGGATATGCTTGCTGCACTTAAGGATGCTGCGAGCAAGGAATCATCATTGGTAACTGTTGATGATGTGAAGAATGCCATTACAGCCTTGAATACTGCAATGCTGAATGCAAATAATTCAATAGCTGTTTATGAGGAGATAAACACATACATTACCAAGGCTACTATCTATAATGCTGAGGTAAGTGCATCTTTTGAGGCATCAGGAATAAAGGATGCGTATGATGCAGGAACACTTATAGACGCAAATGAGGCTATTACTGCATACAGAAAAGCCGTTCTTTCACAAACTGCCATAGGTGCAGATTTGACAGATGCATTTACTTTGGTTTCTGATGGCTTGGTTGGCTGGTCAGCTAACTATACTAATTCTGAAATACATTTCCAGCAGAACACATGGTCACATGAGGGTGAGACAGATGGTTCTGGCATGACGATACCATTTATGGAATACTGGATTGTTAATGGTAATGTATTGGAAAATGCAACTCTTAAATATAAGTTTACAGGACTTGTGCCTAATCAGTACTATGAGATTAGTGCTCTTGTCCGTGCTTACAAGGAAAAACAGGTCGAAGACCTGACTGGTGCTTACCTGTTTGCAGGATCTGCTAAGTCTCTTGATATCTCTACTGGAACAAACGCTTCTAATGGAGAAAGTGGAATCTACTATGGTGTGCTCAAGGCAACTGGAAAAGCCAATGCAGATGGAGATTTGGAGGCTGGCTTTATTGTTGATAATTGTAATTTCAACTGGCTTGCGGCAAAGAATTTCACAGTCAAGGTGAGTGAAGACCCTGGAATTAGCGAGATTCAGTCACAGTTTAATACTCTTATTGCAAAGGCAGAAGAGATAAAAGATTTGCCAATGGATGCAGCACTTGCATCTAACCTTGTTGCCGCTATGGCTACTCCTGAAAGTACTTCAGAGGCATACGCCACAGCCATCAAAAATCTTGACATTGCCCTTAAGGCTGCACAGGCTTCCGTAAAGAAGTATGCAGGTTGGGGTGTTTATGTAAACAGAGCTGATAAACTTGATGATTCAGGTAAGGCAAGCTATACTTCTAACGAGACATACATTACGATAAGTACTGCATATAATGCAGGAAATCTCGATGAAATCACTTCAGAACAGATTGCTGTTCTTGATGAAGCATTTGTTACTGCAACTAAACTTCAGACATCTGAAGGTTCTGATTTTACCGGTGCAATCGTAAATCCAAGCTTCGAGACAGGTAATACTGACGGATGGACAGTTGGTTCGTCTAAGGATACTGGTGCTCGTAGTAATGGAAATGCTACTTATACTATGTCAGGTGCTGATGGTAATTGGGTATTCAACACATGGACTACAGGTCTCCCTATTACTCAGACAATCACAGGTCTTCCAAATGGTACATACAAGCTTAGTGCCGTTATTGCTTCAGACGCTACAATTAAGGTGTTCATCACAGCTAATGGTGAAAGAACTGGCGCTAATACTACTCAAAAGGAAGTAGGTAAGGAAGTAGAACTTGAGTTCGTAGTTAGTGATAATACCGCAACTATCGGTGCAATCGGTGGTTCTGGTGATAATTATGTAGCAGACGGCGGTGACTGGTATAAGGTCGATAACTTCCGTCTCACATATATCTCTGATAAGATTCCTGCTGCAAGTCTTGGTATTGCAACATTCACAGGAAACGATTCTGACGATGCTAAACTTATCATTACATTTGACAACTTTAATAATCAGCTTGCTGCACAGTCACCAGACAACAAGTATGTTATAGACATCACAATTAATGGTGAGGAATATAAAAATACTTGCTCTGCAGACAAGGGTGCAGTCATAGGATATGACTTCTCAAGTGTTGAGACTTACACAATCATTATTCCTGACAAGGGTATAAAGCTTGTCAATTCAATGGACGAAGTCATCGCAGAAACTAAGGGCGAGATTAAGGAAACATTCTCTCTTTATTCTGATAACTTCACTAATGGCGACTTTGCTTTCGGTACTCCAGTTAGTGCCGTCATCCGTACTTATTACAAGGATATTGTTGCTGGCTCAGGTGAAACATCTGGTATGCAGAGCGTAATTGGATGGTCATATACAGTAGGTGGTGATGCTCATGCGGCTGGTATCTTTGAATATGGTTCTGGTGTAGGTCTTGGTGATGAATCACACATGGTTCCAAATGCAGGACCAGATGGAACAAATGGTCATGCACTTGGCGTACTCGGTGTATGGACAGCTTCATCAAGCTATACGCAGACAATTCGTCTTGGCAAGGGAAGCTACATGGTTCAGATTCCTACTTACAACGCAGGTGGTACTGATAATGTCGTAAGTCTTACTGGTGTACTTATCAATGGAAAGGGTACCTATTCAAAGACTACAACATTTAAGCCTGGTGTATGGACAACTCAAACTATTGAGTTTACTCTTACTGAGACTTCTGCTGTAACTGTTTCTCTCGGTTATACTGCACCTAATAAGGGTTCTGGTAGTTGTCCTCACCTCTTCTACGACCGTGTAGATATATTCTCTAATGAACAAATTGCAGCTGCTAAGCTTGCTTCTGCTAAGGCTGATGCCCTTGCCTCTGTATCTGTTCTGACTCCTATTGGTGACGGTATCTTCAAGTATAGTCAGGCTGATATTGACGAAGCAATCGCAGAAATCAATTCAAGTACTACCATCGCAGAAATTAATGCTGTCAAGATTCCAGAGATGAACCTTCCTGCTGAGGATGCTCCATTCCAGATAGCTCTCAAGTCATCAGGTTTCTTCATGTCACTTAATTCAAATGGTGTCGTTCTCTCAAAGTATGCACAACCACTATACCTCAAGTCATATAAGGGTGGATATGCTATTAGCGATGGTAACCAGAGTCTTGCTTATCTTGGAACAAATACTTGGTCACTTGTTGGTTCTGACAAGGCATCAACTATGATTATCACTCCTGTTGGTGAGTCATACACAATTAAGAGCACTAACGGATTTATAGGTGTTGATAATGACGAGATGGGTTCAAGTGTATTTGGAAATAAGGATTCACATGATTGGTTGATTTCTGAATACGTACCTGTAGATTTAAGCATTGCTGATGTATTTGTTACAGAGGCTTACGACCATATAGCTGCTGATGAGGTTACTATTTCTGCAGCTGTTGATGGCACAACTGCAGTGATAAACAATGGTACGTTTACTGCAAATAGTGTTACCCTCAATATTGAGGTTCCTAATAACAAGTGGTCATTCGTAGTAATGCCATGTGACATTCCTGTTGCTGATCTAAAGAATACGCAGGAAAATACACAGTGGAAGATTTACAGACATGACGGTACTGCCCGTGCAAACGGTGACTTTGACAATGTTTGGGTAGCTGTTTCTGAGTCAGAGATACTTCTCAATGGAGAAGGTTACATATTCCAGAGCCGTCGTGGCGAAGAGGCTACATCTGTATTCTCATTCACAACAACCACCCCTGCTACTATTGCAAGTATCTTTGCAAACAGTGACATCAAGGTTACTCTCAACGAGAACAAGAGCATTTATGCTTGTAACTCAGGTTGGAATCTTGTAGGTAATCCTTATCTTGCATTCTTTAACAAGAGCAAGATGTCAACAACTGCTCCAATCATCGTTTGGGAAGATAACAACTACGTGACTTACACTGCTGATGACAACTATGTTCTTTCTCCACTTCAGGCATTCTTCATTCAGACAAGTGAGGAGGCAGAACTTACATTCAGTAAGGATGGCCGTCAGACAGACGCTACAATATCTTCAGATGTGCGTTCACGCAGATTGCCTGTTGCTATGCGTGCTCTTTATGATATCACGTTGTCAGATGGTAACAATATCGATAAGACTCGTTTCGTTATCAACGATGGTGCATCTCTTAATTATGAGATTGGTCGTGATGCAAGCAAGTTCATGAGCGAGGATGTTTCCGTTCCACAGATTTTCACGGTTGAGAATAATGTTAAGTGCTCAGTTAATGAGCGTCCTCTTTCTACAGGCATAATCAACCTTGGCGTTCGTGTAGGAGCAGCTGGTGAATACACGATATCTGCACGTACTTTAGCTTCTGCCGTTGTACTTGAGGATAAGGCTACAGGTGCTACCGTTGTACTTGACGACAAGAATGATTCTTATACATTCACAGTCGCAGAGGCATGCACAATGGTTGGCCGCTTTGTTATTCACGCTGATGAGGCTACTGCAATCTCTGATATTGCAGCTGACGGCACAGATAAGATTGTTTACACTATTCAGGGTGTAAAGGTTGCAAAGAATGCTGTTAAGTCAGGCATCTACGTTATTGACGGAAAGAAGGTGATGGTAAAGTAACATTAAAAAGAAATCTATTATGAATAAGATATTATCAATATTGGCAGTATGGCTATGTAGCGTAACCGTATTTGCCCAACTGAACGGAGGTGATGACTGGACTCTTCCTGGACACCCTGGTTTGGTTACAAAAAAGATAACTGTTGCGGTCAATAGCACCGACTTTGGTACAGCCAGTGCCACGACAGCCACTACATACGGAGCAGGTGTCTATCCTGTAGGTTCAACAGTTGCTCTCTCTGCAACACCTGCTACAGGTTATCACTTCGTCAATTGGACGATAGGGGAGAATGCTGTTTCTACCAATGCTTCTTATGGCTATGTGATGCCAGACGAGGATGTGACGGTAACAGCTAACTTCGAACCTAATAAGTACAAGGTTGCTTTCGTTTCAGAGGGTAAGACTGTTAAGACTGGTTACTTGGCTTATAAGTCTGAGATAGAACTACCAGCAGACCCAATTAAGGAAGGCTACACTTTCCGTGGATGGAATCCTGCCGTTGACGCTACTGTTCCAGCCAATGACGTGACTTACACAGCCGTGTTCGACATCAACAAGTACAACGTGGTGTTTACGGTTGATGGAGAGGAGTATTCAAAGGCTTCATTGGAGTATGGTTCAGAAATCAGCGTTCCTGATGCGCCAACAAAGACTGGTTATACATTTGGTGGCTGGACAACAGACGCTACTGTTCCTGCTCACGACGTTACTTATGATGCTACGTTCAACGTTAATAGCTATAACGTGATTTTCAATGCCGACAACGGTACTGAGAATACTGTTTACACTCTTGAGTACGGTTCTGCTATCACAGCTCCTGATGCCCCAGAGAAGGAGGGTTATACATTTGCTGGATGGACACCATCCGTAGATGGTGCTACCGTACCTGCTAACGACATCACGTTTACAGCAAACTGGCAGGTTAACTCATATAAGCTCTCATTTGTTGTGGATGGTGTGGCTACCGAATCTTCCGTTGACTTCGGCTCTCCTATCACCACTCCAGATGACCCAAAGAAGGAAGGCTATGATTTTGCTGGTTGGACTCCTGCCGTTGTGGCTACCATGCCAGCAGAGGATGTAACTTATACGGCTACATGGAAACTTGCCAAGTACGTTGTTACGTTCATCTCTGATGGAGTAGCTATATCTACAGCCACTCTTGAATACGGTTCTGAGATTGTTCCTCCAGCTGACCCAAAGAAGAAAGGCTACAATTTCATCGGATGGAATCCTGCCGTTGATGCCACTGTCCCTGCTCATGACGTTACTTATACTGCTTCATTTGGTAAGGGTGCTTTCCTCGTAACATTCATGGTTGACGACAAGGTTTATTCAACTACATCAATGGATTTTGGCGAACTCATCGTGCTTCCTGAAGACCCAACAAAGGTTGGCTACACATTTGCAGGATGGGATAACTACACAGATGGAGCAACCGTTCCTGCTGATAATGTGACTTACACAGCTAAGTGGAATGTGAACAAATATACCGTTGCATTCGTGTCTGAAGGTAATACCGTACAGTCCGAGTCTCTCGACTACGGTTCTGCTATCGTAGTTCCAGATGCTCCAGAGAAGGAAGGCTATTCTTTCGATGGATGGATTCCTGCTGTTGCAGAGACAGTACCTGCTGAGGATGTAACTTACACAGCTACTTTCAAGATTAACAAATATAACGTTAACTTCGAGGTAGATGGCAAGGTGTTCAGCACTTCTACTCTTGAGTATGGCTCAGTCATCGTTGCTCCAGAGAATATCCCTGCCAAGGAGGGTTATACTTTTGCTTCATGGAAGGACTATGCCGAAGGTGCTACCGTTCCTGCTAATGATATCACTTATGTGGCAGAGTGGACGCCAAACAAATATGTCGTTACTTTCGTCTCTGAAGGCAATATTATTCAGTCAGAGTCTCTCGACTTCGGTTCAGCTATCGTAGTTCCAGATGCTCCAGAGAAGGAAGGCTATTCTTTCGATGGATGGACTCCTGCCGTTGCAGAAACAGTACCTGCTAATGACGTAACTTATACTGCATCATTCAAGATTAACCAGTATGTCGTTACGTTCAAGTCAGACGATGAGGTGGTGAAGTCAGAGACACTCGACTATGGTACTACTATCACCGTTCCTGTTGCTCCTACTAAGGAGGGCTACACATTCACTGGATGGGAAGGCTACATGGAAGGTGCTACCGTTCCTGCTGAGGATGTAACTTATACAGCTACATGGTCAATCAATAGCTATAAGGTTGTCTTCATTGATGACGATACAGTAAAGAGTGAGATACTCGAGTATGGTGCACCTATTATTGCACCGGAGTTATCTGGTATGGAAGGATGTTCATTTGTTGGTTGGTTTAGTAAAGATGGAGAATTCAAAGAAGGATTTACTGTTCCTACTCACGATATAACTTTCTATAGTGAATGGACTCTTGAGTATTGTGAATTGAAATTTATTGTTGATGGTGAGATTTATTCTGATAGAGCCGTGCCTTATGGATGGCCAATAGTAGATTGGCTTCCAGATGAACCTAAGAAGACTGGCTATACATTTACAGGATGGGTAACAGAAACAGGTGAGGAGATAGGTGACAAACGCCTGAAGGAAGATATGATTCTTACAGCTACATGGAAGATTAACAAGTATGCAGTTACTTTCGTAGTTGGTAGCGATACCATTAAGTCTGACTCACTTGAGTACGGTGCTCCTATCGTTGTTCCTACAGTTCTTCCTAAGGAAGGCTATGAGTTGAGTGCATGGTCACCAGAAGTAGCAGAGGTTGTTCCAGCAGAGGATGTGACATATACTGCTTCTTGGATTATAAACAAATATACGGTTACATTCGTATCTGACGGCAAGACAGTGAAGTCTGAATCACTTGAATATGGCGCATCAATCACAGTTCCTGATACACCAGTCAAGGAGGGCTACACATTCACGGGTTGGACACCAGAGGTTGCAGAGACAGTTCCTGCTGAGGATGTTACTTACACAGCTACATGGGCAATTAACTCATACAAGGTTACCTTTATCGTCGATGGCGAGGTAGTAAAGAGTGAAACACTTGAGTACGGTGCTCCTATCGTTGCTCCTACCGACCTCACGAAGGAAGGCTATGTATTGAGCGCATGGTCGCCAGAAGTTGCAGAGACTGTACCAGCTAATGATGTTACTTACACAGCTACTTGGGTTGTTTCAGTAGGTATAGAAACAGTATCTCTCTCTGATGCAAAGGATGGTGAGTACTACACTCTGCAAGGTGTTAAGATTGCTCGCCCTACAAAGGCAGGCATTTATGTACATAATGGCAGAAAGGTTGCTCTGAAATAATGAGCAATTAGAAGTACACAAAATATAACTCATACAGTTATTTTTCTTACTTTATTTGGGTTCCCTGGTGGCGATTTAGTCAGCAGGGAACTTTCTTATATGTCAAAATATTATACGGAAGAGTGTAAAAGTTTTTGACAGTAAGCGGTTTGGATAAGATTTATGAAGTGGTATATAGTGGAAACGGTTTATCTTTGCGATAAATATTTCGATAAACAATTTAGAACGGATAGCATTTAGTAAAAAAAGATGAAAGCAATCAGGCTTTACGTTGCATTGGCAACACTTAGTATCTCGGCGTTGAGTTACGCTCAACAGATTTCCCAAAACATTAGGGGTAGGGTTGTGGATGCCCTCACTCATGAACCGATTGAAGCAGCAACGGTGCAATTGACGGATGACCCTTCAAAAGGATGTGTGACGGACAGTACGGGTAGGTTCAGCATTAGCTCCATACCTGTGGGACGTTACTCCGTGGTGTGTAAGTTTATAGGTTATGACCCTGTTGAGATAAACGACGTACTTGTTACTTCGGCAAAGGAATCAACCGTGAACATTGAGATGTATGAGAGTGTCAATACCCTCAAGGGTGTGGTGGTGCGCTCGTCCATAGTCAAGGACAAGACGCTTAACAGGTGGGTCACTACTGGTGGCCGTATGTTCAGCGTGGAGGAGGCAAGCAGATATGCTGGTGGCTTTGACGACCCTGCACGTCTTGCAACTGCCTTTGCTGGTGTGGCTTCTGGTGGTTCGACTAATGGTATATCCATTCATGGTAATGCGCCTCACCTCCTTTCGTGGAGGCTTGAGGATGTGGAAGTGCCTAACCCTAACCATTTCTCTGACATATCCGTACTTGGAGGTGGCGTGTTCTCGTCTCTCTCTGCTATGTGCATAGGCAACTCCGACTTCCTTACGAGTGCGTTTCCTGCTGAGTATGGAAATGCCGTGTCAGGTGTGTTCGACATGAAGATGCGTAATGGTAATGACGAGCATCACGAGCATACGGTACAGGTGGGAGTGGGCGGTATCGACATTGCTTCCGAGGGTCCTATAAGCAAGAAGAACGGTAGTTCGTACATCATCAACTATCGCTACTCCATGACGGGTCTTGCCAATGACCTAAAGATGATTGACATGCAGGGTGAGGTGATGAATTATCAGGACTTGAATTTCAAGCTTAACCTTCCTACTCGTAAGGCTGGTACGTTCTCCGTGTGGGGAACAGGATTGATTGACAAGTTCCATAATGAGACTGCTCCTTGCGACTGGGACTCAAGGGATGACGAGAGATACAGTTACTCCAAGCAGCACATGGGTGCTACGGGCTTGGGACATATCTTGCCTATGCCACGTGGACAGTTGCGCACAAGCCTCGGCTTCACGTTTAGCAGGGACGAGTTTGGCAATGAGATGTACGACCTCTATGACGGCTTTGACTTCAACGCTAAGAACGTGGATGTGCTTGAGAATGTTCCTCGTTATCCAAGTTTCATAGGAATACGTACATATCAGAATCTCTCGCTCAGAAGTGTCTATACACATAGGTTCACTAAGAAATGGATTGCTCAGTTTGGTGCAAGCTACACCCACATGTTCTTTGACGTCAACATGAGGGAGGCATACGTGCCTAAGCAACCTTTGCATTACATCTGTTCTGCCGACGGCAATACGGGTCTTGTGTCCGCCTTCACTACCCACTCGTTCAACATATGTGGATTCACCACTCTCAACCTTGGAGTAAACGCACAGCACCTCACACTTAATGGTGCTACCGTGGTAGAGCCTCGTGCAGGCGTTACGTTCAAGACATCACAGGTGACATCGCTTGCCCTTGCCTACGGACTTCACAGTCGTGCGGAAAAGACGGACATATACTTCACACGTGACCTCCCAAACCCTAATGAGACAGGCGACTGGACTACAGTTCCTACAAGCGATAAGCTGGTCAATGACAAGCTCGGCTTCACCAAGAGTCATCATCTTATGCTCACGTTCTCCTACAAGATGTCTGACTACTGGAACTTGAAGATTGAGCCATACTACCAGAAGTTGTTCAACGTGCCTGTGGAGGACGGAAAGCCTTACTCCGTGCTCAACCGTCAGGAGTTCTACCTTGACAAGGCGTTAGTGAACAAGGGTGAGGGACGCAACTATGGAGTAGACATCACGCTTGAGCGTTACCTCAACAATGGATGGTACGGAATGGTGAACGGCTCATTCTTCAGCAGCCGATACAAGGGTGGTGACGGTAAGTGGCGTCATACTCTCTTCGACAGGTCGTACATCGTGAATGTCCTTGGTGGCAAGGAGTGGATGCTCGGACGCAGTCATAACAATATGTTGAGCATAAACGTGAAGGCTACCTTCCAGGGTGGCGACCGCTACTCTCCTGTTGACGTAGCCAAGTCACTTGCCCATCCTAACTATCAGGTGCAATATGATGAGGCTAACTCATTCTCACTCCAGCATGACCCTATGCTCATAATGCACTATACGGTAAGCTACAGGATGAACCGCAAGAGCGTGACTCATGAGTTCAGCATCAAGCACATCAACTGTACAGGCACCAAGAGCTTCTACGGATATGAGTATGACTACCGCCACGACAAGTTTAACGAGCAGTCATTCACACTTTCATTACCTCTGATTGCCTACAAGCTTGAGTTTTAGGAGTCACCTATCTTACTAGTCACTTATGTGTACCTTAGGTTCACATAAAAAACGTTAAACGTAGTCTTGTTTATGACTCGTTAGTGCCACTAGTGCCATA
>R24__coassemble_993_pt1 | contig 16791 bp, 12 predicted proteins | sample R24__metabat2_low_PE_026 | metagenome-assembled genome bin R24
GAAGAGATAGAACGCCCAGAGGTAATCCGTCAGATTGCTGAGGCACGTGAGAAAGGCGACCTCTCAGAGAATGCTGAGTATGATGCAGCAAAGGAAGCACAGGGTAAGTTGGAGACTCGTATTGCAGAACTCAAGGCTACACTTACTGATGCCAAGATTCTTGACAAGTCAAAGCTTGCCAACACTGATGCTGTCCAGATTCTTTCTAAGGTTGAACTTAAGAACCTTGCTAACGGCTCAAAGCTCATCTACACTATCGTAAGTGAAGGTGAGGCTAATCTTCGTGAAAACAAGATTTCAATCAAGACTCCTATTGCTCAGGGCCTCCTCGGCAAGAAGGTAGGCGATGTGGCTGAGATTCAGATTCCACGAGGAACAATCAAGCTTGAGATTACAAGTATTACGATGGAGTAACATTAAGGGAGCTTCGCTTTTTGTAGTAAGAAGTAGTAAATAGTAGTAAAATGGAGTAAAGAGACGTTACCATGTTGAATATATAATCAAATAGACTATCGTCTTTTTACTACCTTTAACTCCTTTTTACTTCTTTTAACTCCGAAAGTTAACTTCCCAATTTAAGAACTTAAAAACTCACAAACTTAAAAACTCACATTCTATGAGTATATTCACAAAGATTGCAGAAGGTGAGATTCCTTCATACAAGTGTGCAGAGAACGATGAGTTCTATGCTTTCCTTGATATCAATCCGCTTGTCAAGGGTCACACACTTGTCATTCCACGTCGTGAGGTTGATTACATCTTCGACATGGAGGATGATGAGCTTGCCCGTTTCCAGGTGTTTGCTAAGAAGGTGGCAGTAGCTATCAAGAAGGCATTCCCTTGTATCAAGGTAGGTCAGGCAGTACTCGGACTTGAGGTTCCACATGCACACATCCACCTCATTCCTATGCAGAGTGAGAAGGATATGATTTTCTCTAACGAGAAGCTTTCACTTCCTGTTGAGGAGATGAAGTGCATTGCTGAGGCTATCTACTCTGAGTTTAAGAAGCTGTAGAAGTATAGATTACAAATCTATAATCTATCATGTCAAATTTATGATTTCAAATTTATGCCTTCGGGACAAGCGTTCGGGATGCATAGATTATAAATTTGAAATTTGAAATATTAATATGCAATACCAAGACACGGATTTTGGAAGCGTCTATATAACCGTCAACCCGAGAGCACGAAGAATCATTATGCGCCTTGTGGTTGACGGTTTGCGTGTTACGGCTCCATACTATGCTACACTGGGCGAGGTGAAGAGGGCTGTAGATAAATACCGTGTTCCGCTTCTTGCCAAGTGGGAGAAGGTGCGGAACGGTCATGTGACCACTGATGATGAGATAGTGCATCTGCGTAAGGCTGCAAAACATTATCTTCCGATAAGACTGGCGGAGTTAGCTCAACAGTTCGGTTTCCACTATTCTGGTCTTAAGATTCAGTCGTCACGTACACGTTGGGGCTCTTGTTCGGGTACTAATAGCATCAATCTGTCGTTGTTTCTTATGCGTGTGCCAGAGGAACTAATAGATTACGTTATCCTTCATGAGTTATGCCATACCGTACACCATGACCATTCTCCTCGTTTTTGGGCTTTGATGGATAAGGTGACACAGGGTAGGGCAAAAGAGATGAGGAAACAACTTGCAAAATATTCAACGACATAACTATGTTTACAAAAGAAGAATGTGAAATGCTTAATGAACGTCTAAAGGGGACTATGTGCGAAACACTTGGAATAAAATTCCTCCCTTCTGACGATGATATTGCACTTGCTGAGATGCCTATAAATGAAGCTACACGCCAATATTTCGGCATACTTCATGGAGGAGCATCGCTCGCACTTGCTGAGACTGTTGCTGGTGCAGGTTCGCTTCATCTTACAGACTACGATGAGACGAAGAAGATATGTGGCACTCAGGTGTCAGGCAATCATATTACTATGTCAGATACCAAAGGGAAGGTGTTTGGCAAGGGCACTGTGCTCCATTGCGGTCGCACATCCCATATATGGAATGTCGATATTGTTGCTGAAGATGGTACTCTCATATCTACGGAGAGAGTGGAGAATAGAATATTAAGTTTTTAAGCTTATTGGTTTATAAGTTTTTTAGTTTTTGCGGAAGAGATAACCGCAATAACATAAAAACTCAAGAACTTAAAAACTTAGTAACTTACATTTCGTGAGAACATAAAAAACTCAAGAACTTAAAAACTTAAATATATATGAAGTCTTTGTCCTTATTGTTTTTGTCATTACTCATCACAGGCTCGTCTTATGCACAGGACGCAGGTGGTGACTGGCGTACTTCGTTCTCCACTGTGGCTGAACACCTGCGTCAGGAGATGGACGTGGAGGATAAGAGTGCTGATTCTGCCATTTTCCTCCCAATGCCTCGTTTCGCGTATGTCAATATCAAGGGAACGATGAGTCTCCCTACTGCCAAGACCACAAAGCGTAATGCGTGGCTTGAAATGTATGACGGTAAGGGGCATTACTTCAAGAAACGTATAGTTATCACGGCTCAAGGTAACTACACCCTTCGACTGGAGAAGAAAAGCTATAATTTCGACCTCAGCGACAATGACTGGGACCTTACTTCACAGCCACAGATTGCCTTTGGTAACTGGGTTGACCAGGATGGTTTCCTCCTCAAAGGTTTTTACACTGATGCCATACGTGGTATTAGTGAGGTTGGCTATAATCTTTTCGAAGAAGTGGTGGAAGACCGTAAGCCTTTCTGGGAACGTGAGGGCTATAAGAAGGAGAGCGATGCTCGTTGTTTTCCTGATGGCTTCCCATGTGCCGTATATTTCAATGGCGATTTCCTCGGTCTCTACTCATGGCAGTTAAAGAAGAGCCGTAAGAACATGAATATGAAAAAGCATACTGCAGAACATATACATATTGATGGTGATATTCGTGATGAGTTCTTCTTTGGCGGTAATATATCATGGGAGCACTTCGATGTGCGTAATCCTAAGGACATCTATACTAAGACTGATACAGAGTACGATGGTAACTCACCTGATGAACTTATGGGCGATGACAGTCCTTATCTCTCTACCACAGAAAGTGCTGACCACATGAAGGATCTCATTCGTACCATTAAGGTAAAAAATTATATCATCGGTTTCAGTAAGTGTTGTGGTGATTTGAAGGAACTTGACAATCGCGGCGTTAGTGAGACAGAGTTCAAGGCAGAGTTTGAGAGACACTATGAGGTACAGAGTCTCCTTGACTACTATGTATTCAACCGTATGACCATGAACCTCGATGGTATGCTTAAGAACTGGCAGTGGTTCACGTATAATGGCAACCAGTGGATGGTTGCTCCTTATGACCTTGACATGACTTTCGGTGTCACTCTCTATGGTTTCCCAGTACCTGTGGAGCGTTCAAAGTCATACCTCACACAAGGCCCTTATGTGTGGATGGATAAGTATTACTCAGAGCAGGAACGTGAGCGTTACATCGAACTGCGTCAGAAGGGAGTGTTTGATGTTGCTAACATACATTCTCTCCTCGATGATTGGTGTGACCGTATAGGTGAGGAATACTATGCCCTCGAAAAGGCACGTTGGCCAGAGAGTCCATGTTACAATGACATTGAGATTAGTCCTAACTGGGAGTTGTATGAGGACTGGGAAAATTTTGATAAATATAAGGATTACAATCCTTTTAAGACTTATAAGGCTGGTGATATATGCCTTTATCAGTCACGCCTGTGGCGTGCTACAGATGTGACCGTGGGTGTTGAGCCTCCTATCCGTAATGCAGGTAAGGATGACCTTCAGCGTATAAAGGACTGGGTTGTTAAGCGTATAGACTACATGGATGCTTTCTATGGATATGACCCTGTCAGTGTCCGTGGCATAACTACAGATTCACTATCTGACTGTTCCGAGGTCGTAGGTATCTACAGCCTCACAGGTATGCCAATCAAGGCTTCAGTCGGTGGTGTAAATATCTATCGCTACAGCGATGGTACTGCACGCAAGGTTGTAAGAATGAAGGAAAATTGATTGTATTATCGTTTGGCTCTTCCATGGCACTCCTCTACAGAACAAAAACAAGGTAGTCATCAAACGACTACCTTGTTTCACAATACAACATCATAAGAATGATGATGTATTTAATACATATTTTAATAGCTCTTTCTTTTTTCTGTTTGTTTCACTGAAAAATTTCACCTAAACCTAAATCCACTATAATTTTATCCACTAATGCTATATAATACTATGATATATGTATCTAACACTTTTTCATGATTATATGGTGCAAAATTACCAAATATTAACAAAATGTATATGTTGAAATTACAAATTTTACGACACTTTATTGCTGAATTTACAATTTAGAGTGTCGAAACGTCAATTTTGTAGTTAATCATAACCTATTGCCTGATTGTGGGTTAGCAACAAATAAAGCCGCTCGGAACTACTTATTCCGAACGGCTTTTATATGATTATAGTAGAGCTGAAAACGATTATCAGCAAGTGATGTAACCTATGACTCCTTTCCTCCGAGAGGTCAGGATTGGACCTACTACTCAATAGTCATTTCCTTTATGAGGTTCTTACCCTTGAAGTAATCCTCGATGACACTGAGAATCCAGCGAACATCAACACCAATACAACGCTGGAGGTTACGGTCAAACTTGATGTCTCCAGACATTGCTTCCCAGTTACCGTCAAAGGCAAGACCTACGAGACGACCCTTGCCGTCATACATTCCTGAACCTGAGTTACCACCAGTGATATCATTTGTAGTGAGGTAACAGAGTGGCAACTTGCCTGTTTCTGGGTCAATATACTTGGCAGAGAACTTACCAGACTTCATCCACTTATACACTGGATCAATAAGTTCATAGTCATAATTCTCTGGTTCACGGTCATGCTTATTGATGAATGACTGTGGAGTAGTGACAAGGTTACGTGCCTCCTCCTTGAGTCCTGTAGTGCCTGGTGCAAAGTTGATAGGCTCAAACACACCATAGCTCATACGAAGAGTGAAGTTTGCATCTGGATAGTAATCCTTTGAATGATTCATCTCACGGAGTGCATCACCAAGAAGACGCTCATACTCGTAAGTACTGCTTCCCAAGTAGAGGTCACCAAGAAGCTGGGCAAGTGACATGGCGAAGTCAACCATTGGGTCCTTTGCCACCTCAGAGAACTGAGTATAGCCCGTAAGTGATTCTGGCTTTGAGAATACAGACTTGTCGTAGAGTGCATAAACGTATGCATCAACATTGCCACCGAAGGCAGAGTCAATCTCATGGACGATATCCTTTGGCTTGAAACGCTCCTCTGGTACCTTGTCGAGGTAGTTCTTCAAAAGCGCAGCAAACACCTTCTTATCTGTAGTGACATCAAGGTCCTTGTAAGCCTGTGCGGCACGCTCGCCAAAAGGCTTGTCACCTGCGTAAGTACCGTACATATTGCGGTAGAGGACGAAGTTAAGAATATCTGAACCGCTTATGAATGACTCAACAAAGAGGTTGCGAGTATATGTCACATTAAAATTGCGCTCATAGATAACCTTGAGAGAATCGAGGATACCAACATACTGACGATGTGCAACGGTATCTTCCATAACCCACTTCTGTATCTGAGCCTCAAGAGCACGCTTCTCGTCAAGCACCTTGAGATTGTCGAGTGCAGTGTTCTGACCAAGTGAGAACTTCCAGTAGTTTGAACTGCTTGCTTGCTTTGATGCATACATGATACGGAGGGCATCGCTTGAACGCATTGCAGCATTGATGATGTCAAGTTTAACACCACGCACCTGATAGCGCACATCATTTGTGCAACGCATAGTGTTCCAGATACCATAGCTACTGAGGTAACGGTCTGTAGAGCCAGGATAACCCATTGTCATGACGTAGTCACCTTCCTTGAATCCCTGAGTAGATACCTTGGCATAAGTAAGAGGTTTGAAAGGTACGTTGTCTTTAGAGTATGCTGCAGGACGGTTATCCTTGCCAGCATAGATACGGAACACTGAGAAGTCACATGTCTGACGTGGCCACATCCAGTTGTCAGTATCACCACCGTACTTACCAAGACACTGTGGAGGGGCGCATACGAGGCGTACATCATCATAACGCTGATATACGCTGAGGAAATACTTAGAACCTTTGTATAATGGGCTTACTTCGCCCTGAAGACCCTCATTCTGGCAATTAACGATATTCTCAATATCGAGAGCAAGAGAATCTATCATGTGTGCACGTGCTTCGCCAGTAACGCCAGCAGGAATCTGTCCGAGAATCTTGTCAGTTACATCAACTGTCTTGATATGGAAAAGTACGTAGAGACCCTCATTAGGAAGTTCTTCCTTATAGCTCTTAGCAATGAAACCATTCTTGAGGTAGTCATGCTTAACGGAAGAGTTGCTCTGTATAGAACCGAATCCACAATGGTGGTTAGTAAATACAAGTCCATTTGGTGAAACGACAGCACCGGAACAGAAGCCGCCAAACTGAACGACAACATTGCTGAGTGAAGGGGCATCAGCAGAATAAAGCTGCTCGGCAGTAAGTTCAAGTCCGAGGCTGTGAAGCACAGAATCTGTACTTGCAGATATGTTTCCGACAACCCACATTCCTTCGTCTGCCTTGGCAGAGCCTGCAAGGAAAATGGTACTTGCTGCAAGAAACATGCTTGTGAATAATTTTTTCATATTAGTCTGAGTTTGTAAGTTCTTTAGTTTTTGAGTTTGTAAGTTTGTAGGTTTGTAAGTTCTTTAGTTTTTATGTTCTATTGAGCTGTGGCTACATTCGAACTTTTAGATTCTTTCAGCGAACATAGTAACCAAGCCCCCTCCCTATAGGGAGGGCTGGGATGGGTCTTCTATTTTTTTCCTGAAGTACTTCCCTATCACTGGAAGACTTGCAAGTGGTAGGTCATGATATATTACATGAGCCACAAACAAGAGGATGAGGACAGTGTTGATAACAAGTCGTAGAGGTACAGAGACAACATAATACGCTGAAAGCTGCATTGCCACAAAGAACAAGGCTGTGATGAGTACATAAGTACCGATGCTCTTGAGGTCATACTCAATAGGATTCTTGAACCTACCTACGATATAACAAAGAGTCATAGCAGTAGCGTATGCCGAGAATCCACCCCACGCACATGCCATATAGCCGTATTTAGGAATGAAGATGATATTGACAGCGGCAAGCACCAAACATCCCATCAGAGAGAAGATAGTGCCCCAATACGTCTTATCTATGAGCTTGTACCAGAATGATAGATTGAAGTATATACCCATCATTATCTCGGCAGCCATGACGATAGGAACTACCTTGAGACCTTCATGGTAATCCTCACCGATGACAAACTTCAGTATGTCCAAATATCCAATTACACAGAGGAAGGCGAAGAGAGTGAATATAATGAAATATTTCATTGCCACTCCGTAGTATTCCTTGCTGTCAGCATCCCTGCTCTTTGCAAATACGATTGGTTCGTATGCAAATCGGAAGGCTTGGGTAATCATTGCCATAATCATGGCAATCTTAACGCATGCTCCGTATATTCCGAGTTGGCTGTTTGCAGATTCGATGTCATTCTCTCCATTAAGAGTGTATGCCCATGGGAAGATAATCTTGTCTAAAGCCTGATTTAGCACAGCTGTGACACTAAGTATGAATATCGGCCATGAATAGCTGAACATACGGAAAAGAAGTCTTAAATCTACCTTCCATTTAATGGAGAATAGCTCAGGTATGAAGAAGAAGGTGAGAAGTGAAGTACATGCCAAGTTGATGGCAAAAACGTAATACACTTCTGTCTTCTTGAGCACTATGTAGTAAATCACATTAAGTGACACGTTCATTGCTATGAACAGGAGCTTTATTAAGGCGAACTTGATAGGACGCTTCTTGAAGCGGAGATAGCAGAATGGTATTGCCTGAATGGAGTCAATGGCAACACACGTACCCATTATTAGTAGGTACTCATGGTGGTTAGGATAATTTGTGTAAACCCCTATTGGGTCTATGAATATGAAGACGAATGCAAGGAATAGTATTGACAACGTACTTACCATTGCTAAGGTAGTGGAGAACACAGTATCTGGCTTTTCCTTATCATCGTTGGCATAGCGGAAAAATGTCGTCTCCATTCCAAAGGTAAGCAGTGGAAGTATTAACGCAGTGTATGAATATATGTTCGTAATCACGCCATATCCTCCGTTCTCAGCAGGGAAAACATTGGTGTAGAGTGGAACAAGCAGGTAGTTAAGAAATCTACCCACGATTGAAGACATACCATAGATGGCAGTATCCTTCACAAGTGACTTTAGATTAGCCATAAGTCTATCAAATGAAAAAACGGATTAGCAGAACCAACCCGTCTTCTGTTGTATAATTGTCTGTTACGTTATTATTCAAGATATGTATAGCCATAGAGTCCACTACGGTATGTGTCAAGGAACTCCTTACCCTCGTCAAGGGTAATCTTACCTTCCTTAATAGCCTGCTTTGTCCATATCTCAAGACTACGAACCATCTTCTTTGGCTCGTATTGTACAAATGAGAGTACATCTGCCACAGTCTCACCATCTATGATGTTGTTGATATGATAACCGTCCTTATCCGTAGTGATGTGAACAGCATTAGTATCACCGAAGAGGTTGTGCATATCGCCGAGAATCTCTTGATAAGCACCTACGAGGAACACACCGATGTAGTAGCTACCCTTCTTCTTGTCCAATGAATGAACAGGAATGAAATGACTCACACCACTCTCGATAGAGAAGTTGGCAATCTTACCGTCAGAGTCACAAGTGATATCCTGAAGCGTGGCATTACGGTCAGGACGCTCATCAAGACGCTGGATAGGCATGATTGGGAATATCTGGTCAATAGCCCATGAGTCAGGCAGTGAATGGAAGAGTGAGAAGTTACAGAAATACTTATCGGCAAGAAGCTTGTCGAGTGAGTGGAACTCCTCTGGTATATGCTTCAACGTGTGTGCAAGACTATTGATTTCGCGTGCAACAGCCCAGTACATACGTTCTATTTCAGCACGTGTACGAAGGTCAAGCATACCGTGAGCAAAGAGGTCAAGAGCCTCCTCACGAATCTGCTGTGCATCGTGCCAGTTCTCAAGCATATTACGTACATTGAGATTGCACCATATATCGTATAAGTCCTTAGCAAGTTCGTGGTCATTCTCGCTTACCTCAAACTCTTCTGGCATAGCAGGAACAACAGCTGTCTCCAATACCTCCATGATGAGTACTGAATGGTGAGCAGCGAGTGAACGTCCACCCTCTGTGATGATGTTTGGCTGAGGTACATTGTTGTTGTTTGCTGCCTCAACGAATGTATATACACAGTTATTAACGTACTCCTGAATAGAGTAGTTTACTGAACTTTCTGAGTTGCTTGAACGACTACCATCATAGTCAACGCCAAGACCACCACCACAGTCAACAAACTCTACGTTATAGCCAAGTTTGTGCAACTGGATGTAGAACATACTTGCCTCGCGGAGTGCATTCTGGATTCGGCGAATCTTGGTAATCTGAGAACCAATGTGGAAGTGGATAAGCTTGAGGCAATCCTTCATGCCGTTCTCATCAATGTAACTAAGGGCTGTGAGAAGCTCACCAGATGTGAGACCGAACTTGCTGGCATCACCACCACTCTCTTCCCACTTTCCGCTACCACTTGCAGCCAACTTGATACGAATACCCATATTTGGGCGCACATTAAGACGCTTGGCTACACGAGTGATAATCTCAAGTTCGTTGAATTTCTCTACGACAATATAGATTCTCTTACCCATCTTCTGGGCAAGAAGTGCAAGTTCGATATAACTCTCATCCTTATAACCATTACAGATGATGAGAGAGTCGCTGTTCATATTGACAGCAAGGACAGCATGGAGCTCAGGCTTAGAACCTGCCTCAAGACCGAGGTTAAACTTCTTTCCGTGCTTGATAACCTCCTCTACTACAGGATTTATCTGGTTTACCTTGATAGGATAGATGATAAAGTTCTCCGCAGTATAACCATACTCCTTACTTGCTTTCTCAAAACAGATAGCCGTCTTTTCGATACGGTTGTCTATGATGTCAGGGAAACGTACAAGTACTGGTGCAGATACATCCCTCAGGGCAAGGTCGTCCATCACTTCCTTGAGGTCAACCTCTACCCCGTCCTTACGAGGAGTGACAGCTACATTACCCTTATCATTTATACGAAAATAGTTAACACCCCAACCATTTATTCCATAAAGTTCGTTGGAGTCCTCAATACGCCATTTCCTCATTTATTTTGAGTTTTTAATATTGTGAGTTCGTAAGTTTTTAGGTTTGTGAGTTATTGAGTTTGTAAGTTCTTATATTCTCACGTTTTTTCTTTCTCTCGAAAACTTAAAAACTCAAAAACCTAAAAACTCAAAAACTAAATAACTTACCCCTTAACCATGTCCATTATCTTGTGGACATAATCTGATATTTCTTCTTTAGTATGAATAACCTCAATGTCAAGGCAATGTTTTGCCTTCTCATAGAACGGCTTGCGATGTTCAAGACTCTCTTCTATGTACTGGATAAGTTCATCTGGAGACTTTCCCTGTATAAGCGGACGCTGACTCTTACCCATCAGTAGATGTTCCTTCAGCACAGATGGTTTAGCCCTGAGATATACTACCTCACCGTGGCTATTCATGAAGTCGATATTGTCAAAGAAGCAAGGAGTTCCGCCACCACATGAGATGACTACATTCTCAAACTCCCCTACCTCATTCAACATTTTACGTTCAATATCGCGGAAAGCCGATTCTCCCTGTTCTGCGAATATAACAGGTATCTTCTTGTGGAACCTGTCTTCTATGTACCAGTCAAGGTCAAAGAAGTCAACTCCCATCTCGTGCGCCAACGCCTTGCCTATGGTCGTTTTGCCCGCACCCATATATCCTATGAGAAAAATCCTTTTCAAATTACAATCAAAATGTTAGATAAACTATGCCTTCTTAGTTCTCTTATATGTCTTCTTTGGTGCAGCCTCACCCTGACTATTAACAATCTCCATACACTGCTCGTATGTGAGAGTCTTAGGGTCAGTCACAGTCTTTGGCAACTTGTAGTTAGCACCCTTATACTTGATGTATGGACCATAACGTCCTGCAAGAACCTCAAGCTCTGGCTCCTCGGCAAACTGTACGAGGTGGCTGTTCTGCTCCTCCTTACGCTTAGCCTCAATAAGAGCGATGGCATCAGAGAGTTCGAGAGACAATGGATCCATATCCTTAGGAATGCTCACATACTTCTTGGCATGCTGGATGTATGGTCCAAAACGTCCTGCACCAATGACGATGTTCTCACCCTCATACTCACCAAGAGTGCGAGGAAGCTTGAAGAGTTCAAGTGCCTCCTCAAGTGTGAGTGTCTGAATGCTCTGTTCCTTCTTGAGCTGAGCAAACTTAGGCTTCTCCTCATCTGTGGCAGAACCAATCTGTACTACAGGACCGAAACGTCCAATCTTGACGCTTACAGGCTTGCCTGTCTTAGGGTCTGTACCAAGAACACGTTCTCCTACCTTGTGCTCTGACTTGTCGCTCATGGTTGCATCCACAAGCTTCTCAAAGTCACCGTAGAATGAGCTCATCATGTTCTTCCATTCGAACTTACCCTCTGCTATTTCATCGAACTCCTTCTCTACCTTTGCAGTAAAGTGGTAGTCGATGATAGATGGGAAGAACTTAACGAGGAAGTCATTAACGACCACGCCTATGTCTGTAGGAATAAGCTTTCCCTTCTCATTACCCATCACCTCCTTCTTGGTAGATGATGTTATCTTTGAACCCTTAAGTTTAAGGATTGAATATTCACATTCCGTACCCTTCTTATCCCCCTTCTCAACATACTCACGCTGCTGGATAGTAGAGATAGTTGGAGCGTATGTAGATGGACGACCGATACCAAGTTCCTCAAGCTTCTTAACGAGGCTTGCCTCAGTATAGCGTAGAGGATGCTGAGTAAACTTCTCTGTTGCCACAACCTCCTTCATGCCGAGTACCTCACCAACCTTTACTGGTGGAAGTATTCCGTCGTTTTCATCCTGTGAAGCGTCATCGTCAACTGATTCACGGTAAACACGCAAGAATCCGTCGAATGTAATAACCTCACCTGATGCCACGAACTTCAAGTCACCTATGCCCTCTGCACCGATTGTGATGATTGTCTTCTCAGCCTCTGCATCTGGCATCTGACAAGCAATGGTACGCTTCCAGATAAGGTCGTAGAGACGCTTCTCCTGTGACTTTCCATCAATCTCGTGTGTACTGATGTAAGTAGGACGAATAGCCTCGTGAGCTTCCTGTGCACCCTTGGCACTTGTATGATACTGGCGTGGCTTAGAATACTTCTCTCCGTGAATCTTCAGGATTTCATCCTTTGTAGTGTTAATACATAGTGAAGAGAGGTTCACGGAGTCGGTACGCATATATGTGATAAGTCCGGATTCATAAAGATGCTGAGCCACCATCATTGTCTGTGACACGGCAAAGCCGAGCTTGCGTGCTGCCTCCTGCTGGAGAGTAGAAGTAGTGAATGGTGGAGCTGGTGAACGCTTTACAGGCTTAGTCTGGATATCTGTGATTGAAAACTCCTTACCCTTGCATGACTCAAGGAAAGCCTCTGCCTCCTCCTTTGTCTTGAAACGAGAGTCAAGGTCAGCCTTGAGGTCAACGTTTTTGCCATCAGCATCTGCTACCTGGAACACAGCTGTAATCTTGAAGGAATTTTCGCTCTTGAAGTTCTCTATCTCCTTCTCTCGTTCTACGATAAGGCGAACTGCAACACTCTGTACACGACCTGCACTAAGGCTTGGCTTCAACTTTTTCCACAAAACAGGAGAAAGCTTGAAACCTACGATACGGTCAAGCACACGACGAGCCTGTTGAGCATTTACCAGATTGATGTCTATAGTACGTGGATGCTCAATAGCTTCAAGGATAGCTGTCTTTGTAATTTCGTGAAACACGATACGCTTTGCAACCTTAGGGTCAAGACCCAAGACCTGACTTAGATGCCATGATATAGCTTCTCCCTCGCGGTCCTCATCGGATGCCAACCATACTGTTTCTGCTTGTGCTGCCTGTGCTTTAAGGTTCTTAACGACCTCAACCTTATCCGCAGGAATTTCATATTTAGGAGAGAAGTCGTCAAGATCGACGCTCATCTCTTTCTTTTTCAAGTCGCGGATGTGACCGTAACTGGACATAACCTTAAAGTCACTTCCAAGAAACTTCTCCAGCGTTTTAGCCTTTGCTGGAGACTCAACAATCACCAAATTCTTTTGCATACTATAGTTGTCAATCTATTTTTGGCGGCAAAGGTAATGATTTTTAATGAAGAAAATAGAAATAAACAGAATAATTTTGTTTGTTCACATTATTAAATAGTGTGAAAATCATTATTTCAAGACTTCCTCAACCTGAGTTGCGATAGCTCTCATGCCCTTGATTGATGGGTGTCCTGACTGTTTCTCTATATCGTGAAGCTGTACATTTGTAACTCCGTAGTGTTCACACACCTTTGCCTCTGTCTCTGTCACGTCCTTTGACAATTCACTATTACAGATGTTTATTATGCGAGCCTTAGGATAGTTCTGCTTGATGTAGCTTATCATATAGCAGAAAGCAGGACGGAATGAATACAACTGAGTACGTGTCCAGCTGTTGTATTCGTAGTAACCTATAGGCGACTTTGCCCAAGAGTCATTAGTGCCTGCAAGGATAAGTATGATGTCTGGATTGCCAAGGTTACTCATACGAGTGATGAAGGCACGGTCAGAGTAGTCTTCTCTTCCATATCCAGTATAGCATACTGTTGAACCTGAGAAGGAATTATTCTTTTCAAGCTTATATCCCATCTCCTTTATCACAAGGCTCCACCATGTCTGTTCAACGCTCTCAACGTCATTCTTCTGCTCATTTTTCTTGTCGTTACCGTTGTACCAACAATAGTTCCAATGGGGACTTACAGCTCCACCAAATGTAGAGTATGAATCACCAAGTATTGACACTTTCTTCTGAGCATCAGCAGTCATAATGCCAGCCATAATGATTGCGGCTGCGATAATAAATCTTTTCATAGTAATGTAAGTTTTAGCCCCCTCCCGACCTCCCACGAGGGGAGGAGAAAATAGTTACTTCGTTTATTTGTGAGTTCGTGAGTTTGTAAGTTTTTGAGTTTTTAGGTTTGTGAGTTTTTATATTCTTGAGTATGTGAGTTCTAATGCTCTTACGTTTTTTCTTCTCCGCGAAAACCAAAAAACTTAAAAACCCAAAAACTCACGAACTTACATATCAAACATATTCTTCATGCCTGAGTTATCCTTTGGATTGACCCAAGGGGAACGTCCGAGGTGATGATAAGCCATCTCTGTCACCTCACGTCCACGTGGAGTACGCTTGATAAAGCCTTCCTTGATGAGGAATGGTTCATATACCTCCTCCACAGTACCTGGGTCTTCACCTATGGCTGTGGCAATGGTTGTTATTCCTACTGGTCCACCCTTGAACTTGTCAATGATGGTTAGCAGGAGTTTGTTGTCTATCTCGTCAAGTCCGTACTTGTCTATGTTGAGTGCCTCAAGTGCCACATGTGCTATCTCAAGGTTGATAGTACCATTGCCTCGCACCTGAGCAAAGTCACGTACACGTCGGAGCAGAGCATTGGCAATACGTGGCGTACCACGTGAACGACTTGCTATCTCACCTGCTGCCTCATAGTCACAAGGTACTCCAAGGAGACTTGCAGAACGGAGAATAATCTTTGTGAGGGTCTCCGCATCATAATACTCAAGATGAAGATTGATACCGAAACGTGCACGGAGAGGTGCTGTGAGGAGTCCACTACGCGTAGTGGCACCTATGAGTGTGAAAGGACTGAGGTCTATCTGGATACTACGTGCTGAAGGACCCTTGTCTATCATGATGTCAATACGATAGTCCTCCATGGCTGAGTACAGATATTCCTCCACCACAGGTGAGAGACGATGAATCTCGTCAATGAAGAGAACATCATTTTCCTCCAGACTCGTGAGGATACCTGCAAGGTCACCCGGCTTGTCAAGTACAGGACCCGAAGTAACCTTGAAACCTACACCAAGCTCGTTGGCAATGATATTGCTCAACGTAGTCTTTCCAAGTCCTGGAGGACCATGGAGGAGAGTGTGGTCAAGAGGCTCACCACGATACTTTGCAGCCTCAACAAAGATGCCAAGGTTCTCCACAACCTTCTGCTGTCCACTGAAGTCCTCAAACTTCAGCGGGCGCAGAGCGTTCTCAAAATCCTTGTCCGACTTGTTGCGCTGTTCCCTTATATCAAAATCTTCTGCCATTATTCTTTTTCGTGCTTATATTCAAATAGTATAGCGAATGCAATACCCACTACAAGAGCATAACCAGCAAAGATGAACCATGAAGTACGCCATCCATCAAGACTCATGAATGATGGGTCGGATGCATTGGTATATACAAAGTGATTGATTACCTCCTTTGCTGCAAGTGAGCCGAAAGTAGCTCCAAGACCATTGGTCATGAGCATGAAGAGTCCCTGTGCTGATGAACGCATACTTACGTCTGTCTCCTTGTCCACGAAGAGTGAGCCGCTGACATTGAAGAAGTCAAATGCCACTCCATATACGATACAGCTGAGGATGAAGAGCCATACTCCGTTTCCTGGGTCACCAAGTCCGAAGAATCCGAAACGTCCTACCCACGCAAACATGGAGATGAGCATCACGTTCTTGATACCGAACTTCTTCAGTGCAAATGGTATGAGGAGAATACACAGTGTCTCACTCATCTGTGAGAGGGAGATAAGGAAGTTACTGTGCTCAACGAAGAACAATCCTTTGAACTCCTCATATCCACCGAATGACTGGATATATGGGTTAGCGTATCCGTTGGTAATCTGAAGACTCACACCGAGGAGGAATGAGAAGATAAAGAAGAATGCCATCTTCTTGTCCTTGAAGAGTGTGAATGCCTTCAAGCCGAACGCCTCCATGATTGTCTGCTTGCCACTGTCACGACCTACTGGACAACTTGGGAGAGTGAGTGAGTAGATTGCGAGAGCCACACTTATGATTCCTGACACGAGGAACTGTATAGGTGTGTTCTGATAACCTGCAAAGTCAACGAAGAGCATGGCACAGATAAATCCTACTGTTCCGAACACACGTATTGGTGGGAATGCCTTCACAGTATCAAGTCCTGCTTTGTCAAGTGCCGTATAGGCTACTGAGTTGGAGAGTGCCAATGTAGGCATATAGAATGCCACACTTGCAGTATAGACTGCAAAGAGTGCCGTTCCGTTTATTGTGCCGTTGTTTTCGTTAAGTCCTATCCATGCAGCTATTCCCATGAATACTGCTGCCATGAAGTGACAGAAGGAGAGAAGTCGCTGTGCCTGTACCCATCGGTCAGCAACGATACCCATAAGGGCAGGCATAAAGATTGACACTATGCCCTGAATGGCATAATAGTTGCCTATGTCGGTTCCAAGTCCCACGGATGCAAGGAATGCACCCATAGATGTCAGATATGCTCCCCATGCTGCGAACTCAAGGAAGTTCATCACAATGAGGCGAAATTTCATATTATTCATTTGTTTCTAAGTTTAGATGTTACAATATTATTCTTCAGGTTGTACGGTTTTGCGGTTATACGGTAGGTTGTCATCACGTTGTCACGTCATTACGATATTACCACAAGCCCCCAAGCGATGGGCAAATCAAGCCCCCTCCC
>R24__coassemble_1037_pt1 | contig 16225 bp, 10 predicted proteins | sample R24__metabat2_low_PE_026 | metagenome-assembled genome bin R24
CTATTCGAATTGGGCTGATTTATGGCAGAGAAAAGTTGATTATTTAGAAAATCATTTCGTTCTTATAGAATGTCTTGGACGTCTGATATGCTGACGGCACAAACCATCTTTGATAGAACGCATTGGACATTGCTTGCCGTTTGAAAGGATTGCTTTGCACCTGCCATTTTTGAGGGTGATGGTAGTACCCTTGTCCGTCTTTGTGACTGTGCCTGTTATCGTGTTTGTTTTTTCAGTCTCTGCTTTGACTGTCTTGTCGGCAGTCTTGTCCTCTGCCACCTTCTTGTCCTCTGCTTTGACAACAGTCTTTTCTTCTGCCTTGACTGTTGTGGCAGGGTCGGGACTTACGAGGCGAACCTCGTAAATCTCGCCAATCTGTTTTCTTGGCTTAGCCACGAACTTGACGCGTACCTGTTGCTTGCCTTTGAGTACTTCTGCAGGTATGTCGTATGTCTCTGTCTTAAACTCAGAGATACGGTACTTGCCTGTATTGTTCACAGATTTGACAAGTACGTCATCAATGAAGATGTCGAACTCGTGAGTCTTCCATTCGCCTACACCCCAGTACTTGAGTTGGAGGCTCAGGTTTTCCTTTCCACCAGTCTGCATGAGATAGCTGAAGTAGTGGTTATCCCTTGCATCACGGAAGAATACGTCGTTCGTATTGCCCACGTATGACTGGTCAGTCTCCATCTTATGGTCAGTCTCAGGCTGCTGCTCACCCGGTTGCACCTTATCTACTGTACGTGCTTCGAGAGCCTGACGCTCCTGTTCCTTCTTGGCAAGCTGGTCGATGTACTGTGCGTAGTTCTTCTCTGTGAGTGCAAGCCAGTACATCATGTAACGGCTGTCGTGTATCTCGAAGAATGGCTGGAGCTCGTTGACGATAGGATTCTCCATGCGTGTGGAGAGAGTGAAGTGCAAAGGCTTGCCAGCCACAGGAGTGAGTTGGTTAGCTATGTCGTCAATGTTGTTGTTGATAAGTATTGGTGCCTCGTTTATCGGCAACTTCTTTCCACTTGCATACTGTCCGAAGCGGCTGTCGTCTGCCACGAGATGTGCAAGATCTTCCGTACCTGTCTTCATGGCAAGGAGGATAGGACCGTGCATGATGGCAATGTACTGAGGCGTGTTAGGCAGGTACTTGATGCTGTTGTGCATTGGGAAGGTAACGTCAACAACATCGCCCGTCTTCCACTTGCGGTCTATACATATATAAGAAGAAGGACCTGTGATGATTGATACGTCCTTGCCGTTTACCTTAACCTTGAATGCGTTAGGTTTTACCCATCCTGGGTAGCGGAGCATGAGACGGAACTGTCCCTTACCCTTTGCAATGGTAATCTTGCTCGTCTCTCCGTATGGGAAGGCTGTCTCCTGACGGATAGTCATGTTTCTTTCCTTCCAGTTGAGTTCGGAAGCTGTGTAGAGATTGACAAAGAGGGCGTCATCACGATGTGTGTATATGAACTGTCCGTACTTGCCATGGTTCTCCATACCCGTACCTACGCAACACCACATCGCCTCGTTAGGGGCAGAATAGTTGCGGTAGTGGCGTGGACGTGCAGGAGTGAAATACACGTATCCACCATGTACAGGATGCTGTGTGGAGAGGATATGGTTGAATGTCGCCAGTTCATAGTAGTCAGCATAGCGTGCCTCTGGATTACGACGATGGAGATCCTCCGTGAGCTTGAGCATATTGTTGGTGTTGCATGACTCAGGACCATCAATATCGTTGATGAAGTCTGTGCAGGCATCCTTGCTTGGGAAATGCTCACGACGGCTGTTACCACCAAATGCAAGTGAACGCTCTCCTGTCACAATGTCCCAGAAGTATTCGCCAGCCTCATGGTATGTCTCGTCACCTGTCAGTTCGGCTATGCGCTCGAATCCGATGACCTTTGGCACTTGAGTGTTTGCGTGCATATTGTCGAGACAATCCTGATGCTGCGACATAGGTGTGAAGAGACGTTTATGAGAGAAACGCTTGGCACAGTATAGGTAACGCTTGTCTTTTGTCATGGCGTAGGCGTCAGCAAGCACCTCGTTCATGCCTCCGTGCTCATTACCGAGCATCTGTTCCATCTGTTCATCAGTGAGATTGGCTGTAAGGTTGACAGCCCAGTCACAGAACTCAAGGAAAAGCGTCTTTGCCTTCTCGTTGCCACAATAGAGCCATGCGTCACGAAGACCAGCATACATCTTGTGGAGGTTATAGAAAGGAGCCCATGAACCGAAGTATGTTCCGAAATTGCCTTGCTTGAATGTGCTCCACACCTTTGCGCTGTTAGGGAATCCACCCATGTAGCCTGTGCCCCACGAAGGGTTGTTCTTCTTGTTGGCTTCAGCACATTCTGCTATCTCGTCTATCATGTATTCCATACGCTTGCGACATTCCTCGTTTCCTGTGGCAGCATTTATTGCCATAGCCGTGAGGTAATGACCACCCACGTGACCGTCAAGGCCGTCCCAGTTAGGGTAGGTCTTTGCCTTTGGTGTCAAACCAGCCTCCTTGCGATAAGGTGCAAGAAGTCGGTCGCAGTCGTATTTCAACAATGTGTGAATGTTAAGTTCGCGAGCAGACTTTAGGGGACCATCAAGGAGCGTTACGTCACCAAGAGGAAATTCATCTGCATACAGTTTGTCCTGTGCATCAACAGACTGCACACTTACAAGACTGATAAATAAGGAGCAAACGATGTGGCTTGTCTTCATGATTGTAGTTTTGTTTTTGCTATTTAATTCATTAATTCAACTTTCGCAAGTAGTTAACGGAAGTTAACTTCGTGAAGTAAATGGAAGTTATCGCTTCGCTCAGGACGATACCCTTTCGCCCAAAAACGTATTCGCGAACAGTCATTCGTCCGTTAACTCCATGGAGCGTAGCGGAATTAACTTCTTTTTACTTCTTTTAACTCCAAGCAAGTGAAGCGTATGCGGAACTTGCGAAACTTGATTTCATTAATACATCAGCAAATTTAGCAAGAATAATTGTACATTTGGCACTTTTACAATAAAAAAGACTTTTATTGATGAAAAATACTTCCATTTTAACAAAAAAACGACTTTTGAATTAAAAAATGCACCGTTTTGTGTAATTTTTATTGTTGAACTATTGGATGGAAAGTTTTCTTTTATAACTTTGCACCCGAAAAAACATAAATAATAAAACATGAGGGGTCATTTTCCTCCAAATGATAGCAAAGCGCAAGCCAAACTATCGGAGGGATTTTAGCATAAATATAATAATAAGTATACCAGAGAACAAACTTAACCGTCGTATCTATGAGACAACTTAAAATTAACACAAGTATCACAAGACGTGATAGCGAATCAGTAGAAATCTATTTTCGCGATATTGGTCATCGTGAAACAATCACTGTTGATGAGGAGGTAGAGCTAACTCGTCGTATTCATAAAGGTGACCAGAAGGCTCTCGATGCACTCGTAGAGGCTAACCTTCGTTTTGTGGTTTCTGTGGCTAAACAATTCCAGAACCAAGGACTTTCCCTCTCAGACCTTATCAGCGAGGGTAACATCGGACTTATCAAGGCAGCGCAACGCTTTGATGAGACACGAGGATTCAAATTTATCAGTTTTGCTGTATGGTGGATTCGCCAGTCAATACTTGCAGCCATAGCAGAGAAGTCAAACATGATTCGTGTACCTCTCAACCAGCAGGGCGTAAATAGCAAGGTGCGCAGGGCTACTTCACAGTTCAAGCAGCAATATATGCGCGACCCTTCTCCTGAAGAGTTGGCAGAGATAGCAGACCTTCCAATAGACAAGGTTATTGAAAGTTTCGGAACACACGGCAAGACCGTAAGTTACGACTGTCCAGTGGCAGACGATGAGAGCACACCGATGATTGACCTCTTCACGGGTGATGCAGTTACGAATGCTGACCGTGGACTTGACACCGAATCACTTGCAAAAGAGATAGACTTCGTACTTCAAGACCTTAATCCACGTGACCGCGAGATTATCCGTATGTGCTTCGGCATCGGTTCAAATGAGATGACACTTGACGAGATTGGTTCTCGCTTCAATCTCTCTCGTGAACGTGTACGCCAGTTGCGTGAGGTGACACTCACACGTCTCCGTCGCAACGACCGCACATTACAACTCAGAAAATATTTGTCATAAGTTGAATGTAAAAAGCAGCATTTCGCTATCGAAATGCTGCTTTTCACTCTATTTTTTTCATTTTTCGGCTACCGATGTAACAATGAGATAACAAAACAATCAAAAACATCTGTTTTACATAATCCACCATATCGTATCGTACCAACGAAAGCCGAATACCCCGAAGCTTATACACCAAATGTGCAATTGTGTAAACAAAACGGTAACTTAACATTCACTTGCAAAACTTGAGTCATTAATTGTTTTATTGTCTATAAAATTTTACAGAACAATGGGGAATATTGAATTTATTCTTGACAGAAAACTATCTTCTGCAGAGGTTTTCCTCTACAAAAAAATCATCAACCATTGTCATCATACACTTAATGATGCAAAGGACTTTGATTATATTGTAAAAGACTGGAATCTACCTTTACCTACAAATTTTCATAACAACCAAGAGATTGTATGCTCATTAAACAAAGACATAAACAAAATTGTCATTACAACCCCACAAGGCTCTATAAACTTTGGATATACAATACCCCCGAAAACAGGGAAAAAGTATACACTTTTTTCTTCAATTATAGTCAACAAAGCAATTCGAGATCTTATTTCCAACTTAAGTTTGTTAGATCTTAACATAGAAGAATTCAGCGACAAAGATATAAAAGACTTGTTGGTTAACATAGAAAAGACAATCAGAATATGTGATAATCATTTCTGTGAATACCTTAAAGTTGTTACAAGTGAACACGAAGAGATTACAAAAGAAATGAATCAAGATCTGTCCCTTCTTTCTACAATCAAAAAATATAGAATGGATATGTATGCATGCATAGGTAATGTTATTAAATATCGTTCAAAACTTCCGCCTGAACTTATCCGTCCCCAACTGATATATTTTAGAGGAATCTTGCAGACTGTTCTTTTGGAAATTCTATTATTAGACTTTGTTTCTTCTAAGCAGGCCACTTTTGTCAAAAACAATTTTTTTGCGAGCTTATGGCATGTTTTGCGTCGTTGCTATAATGGTTGCGCTTTACATAGAATTGAGTTTACAAGTGCGCCTCTCCAAAGTAGTGTACCAATAGAAAAAAGAAGTCAGTTCCAAAACACAACAAGACTAAAATTATTTTTTGAGGTTACAGATGAGGTTGATCCAACAAAAACACATATATCCGAATTCCGAATAGATCTACCTCATGACCAAATTAAATCTGTTCATTTTAACTGTTCAGAATGTAATACAAAAAGAGAAAATTGTTTAAATCATTTTGAAATATCCAAGAATGAGTATGGCGTTCAACAAGTCATATACGATTTCTTCGAATATTGCAGCATGCATTTTGGACAATCTATCTTGTTCCAAACTTCTTATCGTAAAGACGATTATAAAATAGTTGATTCATTTATTCCTTACTTAAAAATTCGACAATTTCTAGCCACACACAGCATCGATGAATTAAACTCGAGCACTATTCTAAACGAAGAATTATGTAATGATTTGTCCATTTCAAGCGGATCAAATATAAATGATTTAGCCAAGTATATTTTCGATAATAGATTCTAAATCATTCAAGCCCTTGTCATTTACGAGTAATTCTCCATTATTTGTTTGGATTTCGTCGAAAAGCACCATATTATTCGTTGGGATTATTTACTTTTCGTACCTTAGCAAAATCAATGAGAACATGGATTCTTTTTCCGCCTCATTGATAATGTCTAACGCAAACATATAATTATGAAGAAGATTATCACTTGCCTTATGGTTATGATTGGGCTGACCTCTGCCTGTGGTCAACAGAATTATGAGAATACTGACGTCAAGGGCTTTGCACAACTGATGGAACGTGCAGATGTTGTGGTGCTTGATGTACGTACCGAGGAGGAGTTTAAGGAAGGACACCTTGAGGGTGCACTCAACATAGACCAAGGACAGGTGTTCATTTGGGATTGTCTTTGGTAAGCACTATCTCTGGTCCTGTAGGTGCTGTTGTATGTTTGGGTGCAGGAATCGCCTGGGATTATTACCAAGATAATCATTAATTATAATTGATATTATGATGAAAGTTATAGATTTGTTATTGTATGTTATGTACAAGGCACAGTTTGGGCGCGTTAGTGACGATGATGAAATATTTGGGGCTAAGTGCTGTTTGGCTATCGCTCTTTCAAATTGTTTTTATCTTGTTGCTAATGAATTGCTGATTTTGATTGGTGTTCCCGCATTGATTCTAAAAGGACATGCATATATGGCTGTGGTCGTATTAGGTCTCTCTGTTATTATTGTTTTTGGGGTTTATCGGAAGAGGGCACTCTCTTTTGATAAATCCAGAGCTATAATGCAAAGATTTAAGTTGAATAAATGGCTTATATGTTTCGCAATTGCAATGTTTTTGACACTTTGCCCTCCTATTTTATTGGCTTTGCATTATGAAGCTTTGGGTGTATATAAATGATCTGTGTTTTTAGTTTGTGGTGCTATGGTTTTACATAATCATCACTATCTACCAACTAAAGCTTGGTGGTGTTTTGTCGCCTCTTCCTGCGCTTCCTGATGCTTTTCCCATATTTTTCTGCTTGATTTTTTTGTGGTCTCAAAAATATTTCGACCTGTACGGTTGGATTCAATTTCCCTTACCAGCCCCTTAGGTGTGCCTTATGTGTCTCTTAGTTTAGTAAGGGAATTGTAAGGTGAACCTAAGGTACACCTATGGTTCACTTAACATGTAAGCCCGAAGAACCGTAAGAACTGACGTGTACTAAGTATCAAAGAGAAACTGCATTTTACGCTTTTTAAGGGTTATAAAAGTTTTTCTTGCAATCTGAGTGTCAAAAAAATTGCAGAAAACATCTGCAGTACAGAAAAAACAGTAATTTTGTCCTCGGTAATCATACGTTTTTAGTTGTTTTTGTGATGATTACACAAACACTAAAAACACAAATTACCAAAATTACGAATTATTATTATCGATACGTTTATTATGAAGAAGATTATCACTTGCCTTATGGCTATGGTCGGTTTGACTTCCGCTTGTGGCCAACAGAGTTATGAGAATACTGACGTCAAGGGTTTTGCACAGTTGATGGAAAATGCTGACGTTGTGTTTCTCGATGTGAGATGTTAAAAATAAAACGAGTAGAAATGGTAACGATCTACTCGTTTTATTTATAGAATACAATTAGTGCTATTTTATAATTGTAAATTATTCTTTGATTTTCGTGAAAAATACAAATTCGTTATTAGTTACAATGTCTGTATTATTTTTATCGTAAATAGGTAAATCAAATACTAAGAACTTTGTGTATCTATCATCTGAAATGATTCTGTTATTTCGTTTGAAAATACATATTTGACCATTGTTTCGTGTTTCGTAATTGTATGCGTTGCAATTATGGTATATCTTGCGTGATAATATGTTGCGGTTAATTACATCGGTTTGTACATAGAGACTGAATGTTCCGTCTTTTTCTAAAGGTTGATAGCTGAATATATATTTATCTCGTCCGAATATTTTTGCAGATTCATCATCGAGAGGCATTTGCAGAAATGCTGTGTCGTTCTTTATCTCTATTTGGATTATGTCTCCATCTATTTCAAATTCTTGTTCCTCAACTTTGATTTTTATGTATTTTTCTAAAAGCTGTCTTTCGTGTGTGTATATTGTGTCCCAAGAATTGACGATGCAAGTGGAATTTTTGAATGATAATTTGCGGTAACATACCGGCTCAGATATCGTGTCTGTTTTTTCTATGTCAAAATTAGTTTCCTTATATGTGGCGTACTCCTTTATTCCCAGATAGAATTCATTACGTTCTGCATAAAGGTGATATTTGTCTGAAGAGTAAATTTTAAAATGTTTTGCTAAGAAACTTTTGCCTTCCCAATTTGTATTGTTTATTGTGTCTCTTAATGCTTTTTTATCTTCCTTGACTGTAAAATCAATGTGTATGTCATCTGTTGGTGTATGTACAATCACATCACCATCGAAATAAATATCAATAGAGTTACCTTTATCATCTATAGCATGAAAACAGCTGAAGTATTTTTTGATATCTATGATATCTTTAATCTCTCCGATACCGTCACATATTAGTTTGGCATTGTTTATTGCATCTACTACAAATGATGGGATTGTGTCATTCGTGTACTCTCCGTTTGGAGTAGGCATAATGTCGTCTTCACTACATGATGAAAATAATGTTGCAATAAGGATTATTGCCCAAAGAAATAGATTCCTCATATTTTTCTGTTTTTGATTTGGTATTTAAGACGGTTTTGTTTCTTATAAGTACACAAAGGTATGATTTGTGGTTGTGTTATCCAAAAAATGTGTCAATTATTTCTTACTTTCGTGTAAAAGTGTTCTTTTTGTATTATGTCTATTCCATGTAGTATTGTTTTTGTATTGATATTTTTGCATTATATTTCAGTATGAACTGTGTGTTTTTTATATTGTCGTTTGCTTCTAATATTGGTTATGGGGCGAATTGAGTTGTTTTATTTTTCCTACAAATATAAAATATTGATGAAATATTAAAGGAGGTTCTTGTAATTGCTTGTGAAATGAAAGCGGAAAAATAATTCCATTTTCATATCTATTGTATTTATTGCAAGCAACTGTGATATTTCCGCATCGTAAACATCATGTTTACATTGTGTAAAGTGGCAGTTTTATTTTTGAAGTTATGAGTCATCCTTCGGAGTTAAAAGCTAAAGCTTCTAAGCGAACGGAGTAACTTCATTCTCCTTCCCCCTTGGGGGAGGATGGGAGGGGGCTTATTATTGTTTTTTCTATATTCCTTGTCTCCTTGCTGAAGTTCATGCCTATGCGGATAATCTGCTGACCGTTCTGCTCAAATGGGAGAGTGTAGTGCTTGTCCTCTATCTGGGCAAGTGCTTCCTCGGCTGTGCCGTCAAGCTTGAACTCCATGACGTAGCAGTACTTAGGAGTCTGGAGCACAAGGTCAATGCGTCCTTCGCTTGTCATGTATTCTGCCTGAACATAGAAACCTGTCAACTTGCAGATAAGCCAGATGACATTCTGATAGTGGTTCTCCAAATCTTTGATAAGCATGTATGGAGTGTCAGCAAAGAGTGACTTGAGACGCTTGACGAATTGCTCTGCATTACCTGCAATAAGGTCCTGCACGAACTGGTGGATGCTGAACGCTGTATCGATGGCATCAATCGGAGTGTAGTATGGAAGCAGGAAGTCGATGAATCCTTCTTCCACCTCCTGATTAGGGAATCCGAGTGTGTATAGCTTGAATACGGGGTCATAATCCTTGATGGTGAGATAACCGCTCTGGTAGATGACAGGTATCGGACTCGTGCTGTTCGGGTCTATGCTGTCAAGAATCTTGGTGGTTGTCTGGCACGTTGCCATCTTGTGAAGATTGAATTTGTGCTTCAGAAGCAGTTCCGCAAGATAGGTTGGAGTACCAGTTTCAAACCAGTAACTGTTGAATTCCTGTGAATCAAGGGCATTGAGTACGCTGAACGGATTATACATACCGATGGCGTTTTCGCGGAAGTGATAGCCGTCGTACATCTTCTTCATCTTTGCCATTGTCTCATCGAATGTTATTCCGAGAGTGTCGGCAAGACGTTCTACGTAGTCGTGCATGCAGGTCTGTATCTCGGTCTCGGTCAGTCCGCATACTTCTACGTATCGTCTGTCCATCGAAATATCCTTGAGGTTGTTGAGGTCGCTGAACACGCTCACCTTGCCGAACTTGGTCACACCTGTGAGGAGGGCGAACTTGATGCAACCATCCTTGCTCTTGAGTGCTCCATAGAATCCTTTTAGTGTACCACGGAACTCATTCTGTAGTTCTTCATTTGTGATGGCTTGCAGCATTGGCTTGTCGTATTCATCTACGAGGATGACCACGCCCTTGCCCGTCATGTCGTATGCATGTTGGATGACATTCTCAAATCTCATGCCGAAAGGTAGGTCTTTTCTTTCGCAATCGTATTCCTTTTCCCATACAGAGAGAGACTCATCAAGCTTTTTCTCAAGAACTTCCTTTGCATTATACTTGTTTGTGTTCAAGTCAAGATGAAGCACAGGGTGCTTTGCCCAGTCCATGTCTGTCTTGTCGGCTATGGCAAGACCATCGAAGAGCTCACGTTTTCCATCAAATATGGCATGGATGGTTGACATCAACAACGACTTACCGAAACGGCGAGGACGGGAGAGAAAATAATATGATCCTCCCTTAATCATGTTGTAGATAAGCTCAGTCTTATCAATATAAAGATAATCCCCTTTACGTATCTTTTCAAATTCCTGTATGCCGATTGGCAAAGTCTTTAGTTGTGTCATAATCCAACGTGCTTTTGTTTTACGTTTGCAAAGATATACTTTTTTTTGCATGAAATGTACTGACGAATAGAAAAAATAACTTGGTGCGTGTAGTTCAAATATTTATTTGTTGCCTACACTTCATCATTTTGCAGTTTTGTATCTGTCGGCAATGTAATGTTTTTTCTTTAAGTAGGTGCGCAAAATTATTTTTATAATGATTGTATTGATTAGTGATGTAGGTTCAGCGCATAAAATAAATGAGTGTAGTGACTCCTACTCGATTGTTTTTAGGCGTTGAAGATGCGCAGTAGGTGGTGCAAGGATTGTAAAAATAATTATGCACACCTACTTATGACAGACGGAAATGAGTTTAGTGGCCGAATTGTAACCATTATATTTAGTCTGTTTCGTGTGTAATTAGTTATCTTTGCAAAAAAACGAAATAGTATGTTTGGATTTCGTCTAAAAACAACAAAATTATTTGTTCGGATTATTTCCTTTTCGTACCTTAGCCAAGTCAATGAATGTATGGAGTCTTTTCCTGCCCTATTATTTAATGTCTAACGCAAACATATAATTATGAAGAAGATTATCACTTGCCTTATGGCTATGATTGGACTGACCTCTGCCTGTGGTCAACAGAGTTATGAGAATACTGACGTCAAGGGCTTTGCACAACTGATGGAACGTGCAGATGTTGTGGTGCTTGATGTACGTACCGAGGAGGAGTTTAAGGAAGGACACCTTGAGGGTGCACTCAACATAGACCAAGGACAGGATGGCTTTGTGGATAAGGTAAAGGCAACATTATCCACGGACAAGACTATTGCAATATATTGCAGGAGCGGTCGTCGCTCTGCCAATGCTGCCGAGAAGCTTGCTGCCGTAGGTTACAAGTGCATCAACCTCAAGGGTGGCATCATTGCATGGAAGGAAGCAAATATGCCTGTGACAACTGAGACGTACGAAGTGGATGTGTTCAAGACAAAGAGCGGTAAGACGGTGAAATTCCACGCCTTGATACACGCAAGCATCCGCATGGAATATGACGGTATGGAGGTGGAGATTGACCCTGTGGCAAAGTTAGGCAACAGAACAGTGGATTACACTCTTATGCCTAAGGCTGACTACATACTCGTGACTCATGAGCATGGTGACCACTTCGACAAGGCAACTCTCGGACTCTTGTCTGGTGATAAGACGCAGATTATAACCAACAAGCGATGTGCGGATATGTACGGCTCTGGAAAGGTTATGGCAAATGGTGACAAGATGCAGGTTAGGAACGACTTCACCATAGAGGCTGTTCCTGCCTACAACACTACGGAGGGACATCAGCAGTTCCATCCAAAGGGAAGGGACAACGGCTACATCCTTACCATTGACGGATTGCGCATTTATATTGCTGGCGACACGGAGGATATCCCTGAGATGGAAGCAATAAAGGACATTGATGTTGCATTCCTCCCTTGCAACCAGCCTTACACCATGACTCCCGAGCAACTCGTCAAGGCTGCAAGGACAGTCAAACCAAAGGTGCTGTTCCCTTACCATTATGGTCAGACAAACGTGAACGACATTCCTAATCAACTCAAGGGAGACGGCATAGACGTAAGAATAAGACATTACGAATAAGCAAAGCGCAGGCTTTCACTTAGTCACAAAGAATGAGGGTACTTCAAAATCTTGACGATTGATGTACCCTCATCTTTGTAAAAACGTAACTTGTATAAACTAATGATTTACTTTTCTTTAATCCAAATTGTACTCGATAGTTGTAACTACACGTACACGCTTGATGAATGGAGTGTTGGCGTCACGGTCTTCGATTGAGAACTGACCCTGATATGCGGTGCGGATGCCTCCGATGTCGCTGCCGCTGTCCTCTGCGAACTTCTCAGCTGTGGCACGTGCGTTACGTGTTGCCTCCTCCACCATCTCAGGCTTAATCTTGTTAAGTCCTGTGAAGTCGTAACTGATAGTATTGCTATAGTCATCGCTGATGATGGCGATGCCCTGTTTCATCAGTTCTGTCTGACGACGGATGAGTGATGACACCTTCTCCACGTCGTTTGATGTAACGGTGATCACGCTCGTTGCCTTGTAGCGGTAGCTGAGGATGTCGTTGCCGTAGATGTCTGCCTGACGGTCGGAGATTGATGGTGGATTGACGATAATCTCAGAGTCCTTTACACCGGCATTCTTGAGGAATGCGACTACCTTCTGGTTCTTGCGCTCAAGAAGATTGTACATCTCCATTGGGTCGTTGCCAAGTTCCTTATATACAAGAGGCCAAGTTACCTTGTCAGCCTTCACTTCACGTTCTGCAAGTCCCTTAACCGTTATGATACGGTCGCGATCCTTGAATGTCACGATACCTGACCTGATGTATGCACCAAGTGCAATAAGTCCGATTGAGATGATGCACGCAGCACCAATGATTGTTTTTTTGTCCATAATCTAATTAGTTAAAACGTTAGTTGCCAGCAAAGATAATGCTTTTTTTATATACACCATACTTGTAACGCATATTATTTTTTTGCACAAGGCATAAGTATACGTTTGTCTCAGTTTGCACATAAGCAGTTGGGCGTGACAATCCATTGATTGTCACGCCCAACAAATATAATTAGGGTTTCGCTTTATTTTACGAGAATCTTGCGTGTCTTGCCATCTGAAGTGCGGATGATGTTCATTCCCTTGGTGAATGATGGTTGGCGCACGCCCGTGATACTGTATATATCAACGGCATCATTGTCTGCATTGTTTTCTGTCACATCAATGGATGTTGGGTCAACCATGGTGTTGAGTTTGCACTCAGCAAGCAGATACTCGTCATAGCCGCTTGAGTTGGTTGCATTGATGAACTTGATGTAGTGCTTGCCCTTGGCCTCAACACGGAACTCAAGTGTATAGTTCTTTGCATTGGTGATGTTACCGCCAGAGTTTTTTTCGACGTTAGGATAAGAGAGAGTGGATGAAGACTCTGCTATCACGTTGTTCTGTGCATCAAGTATCTGTACCTTGTAGCGTGGGTTACCACTCCATGCTGCCATTGAGTGCGTGAGTCGGTACATACCTGCCTCCAGTTCGAGTGGGTATGCTGACTGACGACCATATTCCGCGTAGCCCTCGCGCCAGTAAAATGCCTTGCCTTGATGACCTGTGAAGCCACTGAACACACGCGCTCCTGCAGAGTATGAGCTTGGATATTCGTGTACCTCATTGTTCTCCTGTACAGCTCGCCATCCTTCAGGTATTGTTCCAGCAAGTGACTTGCTGAAGTTGAGACTATAGACGGATGTCATATCCTCAAACACAGGTTGGAGCGTAACATTGTCGTCAGGCATGATGAATGTGTTATCATCGTGTAGCACGATGCTACCGTGGATGATGTTCCAGCCTATGTGCTTGTAGCCATCAATTGGAGTGACATTGAGACTTACGACATCGCCCTCGCTTGCAGAGTCGGACTCCATGGTTACTGTGCCATACTCTGATTCTCGAATGACGACGGCATATTTCTCTGCCTTATAGTCTGCTGGTTCGATTATGATATTGTCGATATAAGCGTTAAGCCCTCCAACGTTTGTGATGGTGATGGTGTTCTTGCCAGTTTTGAGTGCAGCCTCCATTGACACCTTGCCCCACTCGTTGTATTCTGTCTTAGGGAAAACGACGCTCTGTCGTGTACCATTAGCATAAATTGTCATCCTTCCGTTCTTGGTTGCATTAGGCGTAGTGTAGCGTACAGCGATTCGATATGTGCCAGCCTCCTTACAGTTGTATGTGCAAGTGATAGCGCCACTTGTGTTTGTTCCCGTTTCAACAAAACCGTTGCCAGCATGTCCTCTCACGTTAGGATACCATGTGTATGGGTCTGTCACGTTACTTTTTACGTTCTTGAAGTCCATGTCCTCAGCCTCGATGACTACTGGTCCACGGTATTCTTCTGGTTGCTTAGGCATTTCAAGTTGAGCCACTGCAAGTGTGTCCGTCAGACGTTCCGTACCGTTTCCGCTACAGTTGATGTCGATGTCTATTGCACCGAGGTGCTTCACGTTGAGGGTGAATACCTTGTTCTCCTCGTCCCACTCATCCGTTACATTCGCCGTGGCATTCACACGTTTCTTGAATGTGTAGGTAGGCAGAACTGTTGCACCCTTAATCACAATCTTGTCGAGCACCTGTGTAGTTGTGTCGCTTCGGTAGTTGTTGAGGTAGAACTTGATGTGGTCCTTGTACTCATGTACGAGACCTGACGACAACTTTCCGTATGTGAGGATGAGAGAGTCACAGGTGTTGTACTGGAGAGGGATGCGACCCGTAGCCGTTACCTTCTTGTTTAGGTATGTGTAAGGAGTGTATGTCACGAGTTGGTTGCGAAGACGGTTGACATAGAGGTCGCCCGTGCTCACCTCTGGGTAGTATTTGTTGAATTCATCAACCTTCTTCTGCTGTGTTGACCAACGAGAAGAGTAAGTTGACTTGTTTACCTTTACAGGAATGGACTTCGCAAGGTCATCGTACAACTGGATGGCAACAGGTATTGCTCCATAGCGACCAGTCTTCTTGAAGTAGCAGAAGTTATCCATCCACTGACCGTTGCCACGGTTGAACGGGTCTGTCTGTTTGTAAAGTCCGTCATAGAGGTTTCCCCATGCTGCATATTTCTGTTCGTCATTGCCACTTGACACGTTATTGACAACCACAATCTTTGTTCTGTCAACCACTTCCTCACGTGACGGAATATACATTTCACCATCAATAATCTTCTGGAACATATCGAGCCAAGCATTCTTGAAACCAGGGAAACATCCCCAGTTGCGACGAGAATAGCCATTGACTGTGGAGTTATTGAGGTTCTGGAAATCTTCAGTCCATATAAGCTCAGGACCATCCCACACTGCACCTCCGTTTACGCAAGTCTGCTCCATCACAGTGCCGATTCCAGCTGCAATAGGATATTTCTTTCCGTGCTTCTCTCCAAGTATTGCGTCAAGTGCTCCGTTGTAACCGCAGTTATCATAGCGCACTCCATAGTTCTTTGCAAGTCCTGAGATGAAAGGAGAGAATGTCACACTCTCATTGTTGTAGAAACATGATGATGTGGTATATTTGTATAACCACAAAATAGCCTCTGGGTATTGCTGACAAGCCTTGAGAAGGTTGCTGTTTCGCTTCATCATACCTACAGGATTGAGTGGGTGTGACCAGATGTTACCGCAGAAACTGATGGTGAGGAAGCCACCGTACTTATGAGCCATAGGCACAAGCTTGGCAAAGAGTGCTATACGTGAAGTCTGTGTGCTTGAACTCTTGTCGTTAGGCTCATCGAAGCCCCAGAACTGTTCTGCATAGTTCCATCCAAGGAAATTAGGATATGTCTTGTAGAAATACTCAAAAGTCTCAAGGTCGTCATCTTGAATGTGCGTATGACCACCACTTGCTGGTTGACACGTAAACCACATGCCGTTGTGCTGGCATATCGTAGCCCATGATTTGTATGTCCTCACGGCATTCTGTGGCATCTTGTACACGTTCTTCTCCTTGTCATACTGACATGAGAGCGAAAGGTTCATCACCACGTATGGTTTGATGGATGCTGGAATAAGGTCAATAATCTTCTGTGGGTCTGCCTTGTTCCACACATCGACGTGAATGAGCCACATCGGATGCTTGGAGTCGATAGGACGACGTTCCTGTGCCGACACACTTGTGCCAGCCGTCATAAGAAATAATGCGATTAAAATGATAAGGTTTGTAAAACTTTTCATATT
>R24__coassemble_1048_pt1 | contig 16115 bp, 7 predicted proteins | sample R24__metabat2_low_PE_026 | metagenome-assembled genome bin R24
GTGGCGCTCCTCATGTACGGTATGAAGGTCATGAGTGAAGGACTACAGAAGATGGCAGGTAGTAAACTCAGAAATGTGCTTGGTACGATGACAACCAATCGTGTGACAGGAGTTCTTACGGGTGCATTCATCACCACGGCTATTCAGTCGTCAACAGCCACTACGGTCATGACTGTAAGCTTCGTTAGCTCTGGACTTCTTACTCTTGCACAAGCAATATCAGTCATCATGGGTGCCAATATCGGTACCACCGCCACGGCTTGGATAATGGTATTGGGTGGTAGTAATTTCAATATGCTTGGCGTTGTCTATGCGGCAATCATATTTGCAATCATTCTTATTTATACTAAGAAAAACACGAATCTCGGAGAATTTATCATAGGACTCGCATTCATGCTTCTCGGATTGACTACCTTGAAGAATAATGCTACAGAAATGAACCTTGCTGGCAACGAAGCCATCATGGGATTCTTTACTTCTACATGCCATTGGGGATACGGAAGCTACATACTCTTCCTGTTTATCGGAGGACTTATGACATGTGCCGTACAGAGTTCTGCAGCCATCATGGCTATCACCATGACTCTCTGCTCAACAGGAGTTATGCCAATAGATATGGGTATTGCACTCGTCATGGGTGAAAACATAGGTACGACAATCACATCAAATGTTGTTGCCCTATCTGCATCTACTCAGGCACGTCGTGCTGCCATGGCTCACCTCGTGTTCAATCTCTTTGGAGTCATCTGGGTACTCTGTATCTTCAAGTATTTCGTAGGAGCAATATGTGACGTATGGTATGTGCCATTCACTCCTGGCGAGGTGTCAGGTAAGATGAGCGCAACATCGCTTAACGCCATTCTTGCTACATTCCATACCGCATTCAATGTATGCAACGTATTTATCCTTATATGGTTTGTAAAGCCGCTTGAGAAAATCGTTTGTCTTATAGTTACTCCACGTGCAGGCGGAGATGATGAGGAAGAGGGTAGGCTTCACTTTATCAGCGGAGGTGTCCTCTCTACGGCAGAGCTTTCAATACTTGAGGCAAAGAAGGAAATTAACGTATTCGTCAACCGTTGTGTCAAGATGTATGCTATGACTCAAGAGCTTCTTCACGTAAAGAAGGGTGACGAGTTTAACAAGCTCTACAGTCGTATAGAGAAATACGAAAGTATTACGGATAATCTTGAGGTCGAGATATGTGACTATCTCTCTAAAGTGAGCGAAGGTCGTCTCTCCATAGAATCAAAGATTGAGATTCAGCACATGATGCGTGTGTGTGACGAACTTGAGAGCATAGGTGACAGCTGTTTCAACCTTGCCCGCACAATGAGTCGCAAGCGTAAGAACTCAAACGAGGATTTCACAGAGAAACAGTATGAACACATACAGAACATGATGCAGCTCACAGAAGAGGCGCTCAGCCAGATGGCTGTAGTCATTGAGCATGGAGAGCATCGTTTCGTTGACCTCAACAAGAACTATAACACAGAGCATGAGATAAACAACTATCGTTCTCAGCTCAAGAACCAGAACATCATAGACATTAACAATCAGCTCTACGACTACCAGATTGGTGTGTTCTATATGGATATCATCTCTGAGTGCGAGAAGCTTGGTGACTATATCATCAACGTCATCGAGGCATCAGGCATAAAGGAAAAGAAAGCCAACGGCTTTAAGGCAAACTGAAATGCAGGTTTAATCTCAAGTCTTTGAATACAAATTTATTCGTCTTGCTCAGTGGATGTGAACGTCTCTTGTTTATGTAAAAAATGAGAAAAAAGCAAAATATTTTTGAAAATATGCTTTGACGTTTGATAATATTTTCATACCTTTGCACCCGCTAAACAAGGAACGGGCTCCTATAGTTCAATGGATAGAACAAATCTCTCCTAAAGATTAGATTCGAGTTCGATTCTCGATGGGAGTACAAGACATATCTAAAGTGTCCCTTCTCATCAACGCTCACACGGGGTTAGTTTAGTTGGTAGAATATCGGTCTCCAAAACCGAGGGTCGGGGGTTCGAGTCCCTCACCCCGTGCAAGTAAGCAAAACGGTAACTTGATTTTTTCAAGTTACCGTTTTTTTGATGAAAAAATGGTTTTGCATCAAAGTCATGACATGAAAAAAGGTTGGTTCAAGCAGAACCAACCTTAATGTTTGCTAATTGTTTATGCGTACTAAAAATGATTAGTTTTTGTTATTCGCCGATGTAAACTGGACGGATAGACATACCAATATATCTGTCGTATGAAGAGATAGCTTTTGTGTTCTCGTCGAGCCTCAAGCACTTACCCTTCATCCAACCATCTGATTCGGTGTCAAGTTCAGATGTCCAATAGTAACCTACTGTTCCTGATTCCGTGATTTCTGTTCCAGAAACAGAACCAAGTGCAGGAAGGAATATCCATCTTGCAGGGACGGTCTTGCTTCTAACCTTATATCCATTGACACCGTTTACCTGAGTCCATGTCCATTCACATTTGTCAATAAGATCCTGCATCTCCGCTGGAGTAGGAATTCTCCATGAATGGGCTGGTTTTCCTGATCTATATGCAACATCATCCTCGTTAAGATCCATTTGGTAGATTCCATCATCAGGATTATAAGTCCAGCACACACCATCTTCATAGTCATAATATGTATTCCAGCTATATTCATCCTTACGACTCGTTCCATACCAATCATAATATTCATCACCATTTGAATTTGTGATGAAACCACTTCCTGTTCCAATCTTGAAATTATTACGAGCCCAAAGAGCACCTGTACCAAGATCTACATAATCAAGACCATCATACTCGTCAATAGTTGCAGTCAATGTTTTAGCCCATCTCATACATACACCACCCGTGAAATTTCTTCCTTTAAGTTCTGCTGTATATTCTGCATCTTTATCTGTAATAGCAGTCAATACTAAATCGTCTGTTGAAGTAGGAAGAACAGCTAAATAAAACATTACTACTTCATCTTTTGATGTGGTAACATTTTCCAGATCAAGCTCTATTGTGTTTGAATAAACCTTGTTTTTCAAAGAACCATCCAGTAGGTTCAATTTTGCGGATGTTATGAATACAGGTTCTGCTGCTTTAATAACCAATTTTTTCCATGTTGCGATTACCGGCATTGTTAACTTTATCCAAGCAAAACTTACTATGTGGTCGAAATTAAAGTTGACATTCTTAGTGTCTTCGTTAACTTTTGACGAAGGCGAAATCATATAATCATAATCTCCGAGATGTGCTATGGAATTTTTTCCAACTTGTTTCTGACCTAACATATTGATCGGAATGACATCGTAAGAATCTCCCACACGCATATCTGGTTGGAATGGATAATATGCAGCATAGGTGTTATCCGTTTTTAGTTTCCACGCTCCACCGTCAAAAGTGGCAGACAAGGCTCCACCTTCGGTCATATTATCCAATGCCTGATACACCTGACAACCTCCAATAGGAGAAATTGGGAACAAACCGATTGTGTCACCATTCGCCCAATTGAAAGTCAAATTTGAAAGATTGCCATCCGTGTCAAAAGACGGTAAGAAAGATGTCCTCGTTTCATCACCATCATCAATAATAATAGGTTTAGCAGTCAATGTAACACTTTTCAAATCTGCATACGAAGATGTATCTAATAATGGTAAACCATCATCTGAGGAACAGCTTGCCAAAAATGCACAAACAGCGCATAATATTAAATTACGTTTCATAACAATACATTTTTTTTACATGTTTTCATTTTATGCATATAGTCATTTGGCAACGCCAAAGACAAAAAAGTGGCTTAATAGCCACTTAGAAGATTGTTGGAGGTTGTTTGTAAAAAAGTAGAAATAATTGTTTTTGTTAATATCAACAAACGTGAATATGTCAAACAACATACTCTAAATTCTATTTCTTAAAAACAACCTTAATGCAAATTGTAAATGATTAAGCCATTAGAACTTCAAAACAGCATTTTTTTCAGACTTCTTTCCTTCAGAATCTAAAGAGCCTCCACGTTTTCTTGCATCCAAACTAGGATCAACTGTAACATCTTTGCCTGTACCTTCTCCACTGCCAGAACCTGCGAGGATTGAACATCTGATTACTGAAGGACGAAGCTGTGCTTCTGGCTTTTCATAAATTGTTTTCATTTTCATACTTTTTAGTTGTTTTTATATTCTTTTAATATTTAACATCTTTTTATCAAATCTCATTCAATACATGATTAAAATCGTGAAATACTTACACATTCCACTGCAAACATAAGTATTTATAATGTATCAACCATCAATAATATGAAAAAAATGCATAACTTCTGTGAAAATAAGACAAAAACCACTCAAAATGCACAATTTTGATATTGAGCGAGGTCGAAAAAATGCTTCACAAAACATGGTCGCAGGTACTCTGCATAAAATACGTATGATATGTTATTTTTCAGACCTCGTCTCCTCACGAGGTAAAAAACATTCTTACCAATTTCTCCATTATTATTTTGCAACTAAAATTAAAAATAATATGACAAAATGTCAAAGGATAATCCCTCGTTAATCCTTCGTTAATGGTTCGTTAACCCTTCGTGATTTTTCCGTGAAATAGCAGGTGACATAATGATAGCGCATGTTCGTGGATTTTATACAATTTTTTTTCGACTTGTACGGTTGTAGTTTTGCACAAAGGTGCATATTAAAAAAACAGTCAAGAACTTTTCTCACTGACCAGCGGGAAGTAAACAGAACAAAAACAAGAAAAAACATGTTTTTTTTGATTTTATTTGGTTTTTACCATGTTTTTTAAACTGGCCGCACTGCGGCAAAAAACAACATACAGTTTCAACCGTACGGTTCGAAAATATTTATGTCAATTCGTGGCCAATTACATGATAATTTGCCATTGTTTTATGTGTCTTGCGTAATTTTTTTTGAAAAAAACGATGAATTCTTGCTTTTTCACTTTTTTTCTCGCAAAATGCAAGCGTATATAAAAAAAAAGACCTACCTTTGTCCGAGAATATATAAATGTTAAATTTTTTTTAAGAAATATAATAGCGAGGTCACCATTTTTGTATTGGGGAAATACAATTGTTAAGGCAAGTCCTAAAAATTGTATTTGAGGATTTCGAGCTGTTCTTAGATGTCTTTTACAATGATCACGTACAGCATGATATGATATATGTAAGTGACGAATGAAAAGACACCAAAAAGACATAGAAAAACGCAGTACTCGTCCGCACCTATGGACTTTAGGATAAGCGACTAAAACGGGATAGAATCGCATAATATTAAACTTGACAAGTTAATAGTAGCGAAATATGAGAAAATCAGTTTATACATCTTTATTCACGCTTCTTGCGTTTTGGTTTGTCGCTTCTTTCGCTCATGCGGCACAGATTGTTACGGAGATAAAGGATGGAGCAAAGGTCTATATCCGCTATAATGCGGGTACAGCAAGTGCGCCTGAATATTACTATTGGAGTGCAGGACAGAATTATGGTACTACTGCTATTACTTCTGTGCATGGTGTAGAGTGTACATTAAAGGAAACAAGTACTGGCTCTGGCAGCTATTACTTGCATTTGGGTATAGCTAATGGTGACGGAACAAATGTGAATGATAGATATATTTTTTACCAAAGTAATCGTTTCAAGTGTGATAAAGGAAGTGGTAGTAATGGTAGTGAGAAAACGCCTTTTACTTTTGTTAAAGTTTCTGATAATGTATATACAATTAAATTTGGAACCAATACTGTGACTGTTGGCTCAAATCCAGCTGGTGATAAATTAAAAATAGGTGGATCTACTCAGTGGGAGGTGGTGACAAAGGAACAGCTTAAAAGGGAATTGGAGGATGCTTCACCATCCAATCCTGTAGATGCTACGTTCTTTATCAGTGACCCGGGATTTAGCAGAAATGTTGTTGATACAGTCAAGAATAAATGGAAAATATATGATGCCACAAGTGGTGACTTGAAAGGTAGTCTTTCTAACACTGTTGTTAAAGTAGGAAATACGCAAATTATTAATTCCTATCCAGCGAATAGTGATGGCGATGGCATGAAGTCTGTTCTGAAAATTTCCAACTCTGATGGCTCTTTATATAAGGCTCAGCAGACATTAACTGGATTGCCAAATGGAAAGTATCGTGTTTCTGTTCAGGGATCTTCAAAGAATGATAATGTATGTTATCTGTTTGCTAATAATGGAAATTCAGAAGTAACGTCAAGTGCTTTCACGAAAAATACATCTATAACTGATAATAAGAATGCATATAGTAATTTCACAGGTCCGAATGCGTCAGATTATGTACGTTCCGTTGAGGTGCAAGTCCTTGATGGAACTTTGACCATTGGTGTGAAGAATAATTCCGCATCACCAAAGGCTGATGTTTTTGTTGATAACTTCGAACTTTATTGTTTGGAGGTTAATACAATTACATTCTACAATCCTGCTCCTGAAGATTATACACCGGTGGCAGTTGATAATGAGTCTTGGACAGAGGTTTCCGATGGTGTCAATTCATATAATAACCCAGAAAAGTATTTCTTTACTATATGGGTAAATGACAGTACTTTGCTTGGCTTGAAGGATGGCGAAGATGGAGAACAGGGTACTGAATATAAGACTATGGGATGTTTCTCTAATGTCAATCCGTTGGATAATAAAGGATACTTATGGGAATTATATAAAGTGGGAGCAAAAAAGTTTGTTCTTGTTAATCCTACTTCCCGTGAGAATATGTTACAGACAGATGATAATGATACAAGGTTCTTCAGATTTAATGAATCTACTGTTCTTAATACTGACAATGCAACAGTAACATTAAGTATGAAGACTAAAAATGATCATAACTATTCCATTCGGACATCCAATGGTCAGTATTTACGTCCTTGGAATACTCGTATGTTAGATGTCATAGCTGATAGTAAAGTAGCATATTTCAAGATATATGCCATTCCACGTACATCTGTGGTGGTAGATGAGCCATACGAGCAGATACAGGCAACACTTGCTTCTGATGCATATACTAATTCTAATATGTCATTTGATGCCAGTCTTCTGATGTCTAATTCAGACGCTATGGGAACAAATGACGATGTAGTGCGAGGATGGACTAATACAGGTAATGTGAAGACTGTTAGCCCTGTAGCAGGTGGGGATGGTAGGAAGTCTTGCTTTACATTCCCAACTTCATCAGAAGGAAGCTTGAGCCAGACGTTGAACGGAATGCATGCTGGTGTTTATACTCTTACTGCTCATGTGATTGGTGGTAAGGGCACATTGTTTATTGGTGATGCAGAAACAGCAATAACAGGTGCTGGCACTTTTGAAGTTGAGAAATATTTTGATGCAGATAATTGTGATGTTACTTTCGGCGCAAAAGTCGGAAACTCTTCTGAAAGTGCTTTGCAGATTGACTATTTTACTCTTAGGTATTCTATATCAAAAGATTTCTATGTTCGTAAGAATATAGGTTCAGAGAGTGAACCTGAGTATCTTTATGTTGCAGGTGGTACTCACAATAACAATGTAGTTATGGCTAAGCACGGAACAGAGTTTACTGCTGTTGGACGTGGTGCTTCGACATTGAGTGGCTTTGAGGATTATCAGTCAGTCGTGCTTAAGACCGGAACTTATACAAGTAGTGGCAACATTGGATATTTAGGTCTTGATGCTAACAATAAGTATGCGGTCAATATTGAGAGTGCCAACAAGTCTCTTATGCTCTTTAAACCTGTTGACGCTACAAACAAGTATTATATGTATTCTGCCAGCAATAACAAATATGTTGGTGGAAGCAATACGTTGTATAGTGACCTTACGCAGAGTAACTCTGAAACTACTCCGTTTGAATTGGTCAGCAAGAGTCAGCTCCTTGAAGAATTGAAAAACGCTTCAGCTACTCCTGCAACTCCTGTTGATGCAACTTTCCTTATTGATGACCCAGATTTCAGCAAGGGTAATATGAAGAAGTCAAGCTGGAAGGTCTCAAATGGAACTACAACTTATGACCTTGACGGAACTGAGAGAGTTTTTGTTGATAATAGCAACAACAAGACTACTATTCAGAATTATGGTGATAACAACAATTTCGTACGTATTGTTGTTTATACTGGTCCAACAGACACATATTATGTTCAGCAAACTCTTACAGGATTGCCTAAGGGTTACTATAGATTGTCCGCTCAAGGTATAGGTAGATTAAATGCCACTGGCAATGTTGCTGGTGCTGTAAGTATGTACCTCTTCGCTAAGAATGGTGAAGGTGTAGAGAAAAAAGTGGCTTTTGATGAATATGATAAATTCAAATCAAATTCTCCAGCAAGTTCTATAGAGTCAGCATTCCGTGAAAACAACTACGAAAACTATAAGAAGACAATAGAAGTATTTGTAGGTGATGATGGAAATTTGACTATTGGAGCAATGACTGGTAACAAGGTTAATGCTGCTTTTGTCTTCGATAACTTCGAGTTATATTATATAGGTAAGAGATCAGCAGATTCGTATGCGTTCAATCTTACTCCTGTGGACTTTAGCGTGAATGGATTGGGAAACATGGTTGAGGTGACACCTGAATCTACAGATGTACTTGCCAATCCTCAGAACTATTTCTTCACTATCTGGGAGAACAGCACAACTTGTCTTGCCCTTGCCAATGGTACTGATGGACATCAGGGTGCAGATCACAAGACAATGTCATATGGTTCTAATCCTGACTTGGCTAATGACTTGTCATGTTTATGGGAGTTCTATAAGACAGCTGATGGTAAGTTTGTGATGATTAATGCTGGTGACCGTGAACACATGATGCAGACGGAGGAGGATGCTGACTTCTTCCGTTACAATGATGCTACAGCTCTTGATGTGGCAAAGGCAACTGTTGAGTTCCAGCCATCATCTTCTTTGAATAACTGGATAATCAATACACCGAAGGGTTATGTCCATCGTTGGAACAAGAATTTTAATGATATTGTTGTTGATGAGATTAAAGGTTATTACAAGATTTATGCTATCCCACGTCGTTACTATGTAATGGATGTGTTGAGAGCTAAGTATGGTGCATATAGTGGCAAGCCAAAGGATGTCACTTTGCTTCTCGCCAATCCTGAAGCTGCTGGTACAAGCGGTAGCAGGACGGTGGATATTCCTGCATGGGATAAGTCTGGTGATAACATTAAAACAAATGAAAGTAGCAGTAGTGTTTTTAGCAACATAAGTGGCAAGAGTCTCTTTGAAGTTGGTGGTACTGGTACTCTTTCTCAAACAGTGTCAAATCTTCTTGCTGGTAAGTATAGACTATGTGTATCTGCTAAACAGGATGATGGTGCAGAGTTTTATGTAACAGTTGGCTCTAAGAATATCAAAGTTCCGTTTAATAATAATGGTATTTTTAACTTGGAGTTTAGTTGTGACGATAATGCTTCTGTCACTTATGGTGTTAAGCATACAGGTAATAGTAGTGTGCAATTCGATAACTTCAGATTATATTATTTGGGCGATCCAAACCATATATATGCTGATCCATTGACAGCTGGTGAGGGATATTATATCCGTGCTCTTAATTCTGAGGGTGAATATCGTTATCTCGAGGCTGGCAACTCTTGGGGTACAGCAGCTGTGTTCACAGAGCATGGTATTGAATATAAATTTGAAGATGCTAATGCTACGCAGGACGGATATCCTCTGTATTATTTGAACTCTGGCATTGTCGGAGGTCGTGGACAATATCTTGCTACAGCTAATGAAGATGCTACTGGCGGCTTCTTTAATGACTCTAAAACATTGTCATGGTATTTCATTCCAAGAGGTGATGAATATCCTTTCCAGTATCGTATGGTTTATAAGAAAAATGGAAAGAATGTTACATACGATGAAACCATTGCGTCAGGTCCTAATCTCGTTTTTGCTGATACAGAAATGTATGTCGAAATTGTGCCTAAGTATGTACGTATGGCTGCACTCGACCAGGCAAGTTATACAAAGCCTGTTGATGCTACATTCTTGATTAAAGACCCTGACTTTAATATACGTGATATACGTGTTTCTGAATGGAATGCCGTAGTTGCTACGGATACAGTTCCAATGGCTTTTTGGGCTAACACAAAGACTGTAGGCGATGTTGACTTCGTAAACAATGGTAGTGGTGATAAGGGTAATATAATGGTAATGAGTAAGGATGGTGTGACTGATAATGTGTCATTCAATTTCTTCCAGAAGATTACTGACGTGCCTAATGGTCATTACATTATTTCTGCTTCGGGTGTCTCAACTAAGGCTGAGGCGCTCAGGATGTATGTGGCCGATAGTGTGAATAATCACCTCGGACAGATTGTTTTTGGTGACGCGGATGAGGATAGTAATTTCAAGAATATCGCTCTGAACACCAATATTGATGCTGCAAATAACTTCCTATGCCATAGCAGCCGTCAGGCTCTGTTCCGTCATAATGTAGAGTTTGACGTGACAGACGGAACTATGGTTATTGGTTTCAAGGGTACTGCTAAAGAGTTTAAGGCATTCTTTGATAATATTGAGTTGAAGTATTGTGGTCCGACAACTGAGATAGTTGTGACTAATCTGCCAGGTAACAATTTTAAACCAGAAAAAGTCGGCTCAAAGTGGGTTGAAGTAAGTAAGCTTGGCTCAGATGGCCCATTGGATAATCCAGGTGATTACCTCTTTACAATTTGGAAGGATAAAAACACTTGTCTTGCTCTTGACAATGGTACGGATGCTTATCAGGGTAGTAGCTATAAGACTATGGCATATACAAATGTCACAGCAGATCCAATAAATAATCTTAATCAGTTGTGGGAGATTTACCAGAATGATTATGGCGTAAAGGATGGTAAATTTGTCCTTGTGAATGCTTCATCACGTGAAATGATGATGCAGGCGGAAGAAGGTACAGAATACTTCCGCTTCAGGGAACTTGTAAGCCAGAAGAATGACAAGGCTGTTGTTTGTATCAACGATACTATTCTCGGTAATGGCTCCTACGTCAAGTTTAAGATTACTTCCGAGTATTCTAATCGTGAACTTGGTCGTTGGAGCTCGAATGCAGCTGATGTTAAGATGGTAACATCTAATGGCGATTATTACAAGCTTTATGCCATCAAGCGTGCAGATTATTATACATTGAAGGATAATATTATGTACACGGCATCAACATTAACACCTGTTGATGTGTCTTTGCTTGTCGGAAACCCAAATGCATTTGGCGAAGTTGGTAACGGTATAAAAGGTTGGGATGCTACTGGTTTGAGCACAGATGAGTCTGCAGCTGAAAGTTTCAATGTCGGTAGCACGGACAATCGTAATTTCTCAGTAGCAGACGGTAATACATATTTGGAGTTTACAAGTAGTAATAACGAAACTATTAGCGCAAAATTGTCTCAGACAATTTATAGCTTACCAAGGGGTAATTACCTTCTAAAGGTTGTTACAAACTGTGCTGGTTCTAATGCTAATTTGTATATGAAAGCAGGAGACTCAGAGCCTATTACTGAGGAATTGTCGATGGCTGATAGCCTTGGTGTTGTACAGGTTGCAATCGAACTTAAAGAAGGCGAAATGTTGGAGTTAGGACTTGACCTCTCTCAATATAAGCATATTAAATCTGATGAGGATGGGGGAGATGACGTAGATGATGATTCGGACATCGTTGTCAAGTTTGATAAGTTTGTCCTTGAGTATTTAGGTGTGCAAGAAGTACTTGCTTCTGCATTGTCTAATGGTACTTACTATATTCGTACTGATCTCAATTATGGTACAACTAAATCCCCAGAATATAGATATCTTGATGCTGGTGGTAATGCTTGGGGTACCGACCCAATTATTGGTGTTCATGGTATGGCTTTTGAGTTGACTAAAAAGGGAACTCAAGATAAAAGTATATTGCCTCTTTATGGTAGTCCTATATACTCTATAAAAAGTATGCTTCAACAGGGTAATTCAGAAGAAAGTAATAATCGAGGAACAAGTCATGGACGAATGTTCGATGGCCTTCATTTTGACCATGGCTATTCTCGATTTGTGTTTGAGAAGGTTCGTCCAGATGATGAGGAGTCGTATGAATATAGGATGATATCTCTGTATGCACATTCTACTATTAATAGTCAAACGATTCAATATAGTGATACAAGTTATGTTGTAAAAAGCGATAATGATTCATTGGAACTTAAACCTATTATCTTCAATAGTACTATAGAAGATAATAGTACTATAGAAGATAAAAGCGCTATTTGGGAAATTGTGACTAAGACTCAGCGTGTAAAGGAGCTTCAGAACGCTTCACAAGATAATCCTTTGGATGCTACATTCTTCATCACAGACCCAAGTTTTGGACGAAATAATATTGGTAAGACTTCGTGGACATTGAATGTTGATGGAACTAATAATGTTTTGCCTCGAACTTTGGGTGATAATGAACAAAATGATGGAGAATCTGGTAATAATAAACGAAGTTATGGTAATATAGATATTGCAATAGGTTCTAATATTGGTTTAAATGGTAATGGAAAAGATTATCATGGTAGCAAGTATGATTTTAATGTCGTATTGAATGGTAAAACTGACACTAAGTCGTCATATAATTTATCACAAAGTGTAGATGTGGGTAAATTACCTACTGGTGTTTATCGTTTGTCCGTACATGGATATACGAATAAGGATGGAGGCGCCGTGTTGTATGCTGCTGATGAAAACAAAGAGTTAGGTTCTGTCAATCTTCATATTGTTAATGGAGAAGATAGCGAGCTTAAGTATCTTAAGGATCATAAATATGCCGCATATTGGTTTACTGGCAACGATTATATGGCAGATCAGGATGCTCTTTCAAGAAACATACTGAATAAATATAAGCGTGATAATGATAGTGATGCTGGCAAGTACTACTACATGGAAACCGAAATTACGGTAACTTCCAACACACTTGTCATTGGAGTACGTGGCGAACTCAGTTCGTCCGACTATGTCGTTCTTGATAATTTCGAATTGTACTATCTTGGTGAGGCTCCTCAAGATATCTCAAAGATTGAGGCTGATGAGTCGAGGGATCTATACCTCTATAATGTGGATGCAGGCCTATATCTTAATTATGATGCGACATTAGTAACTAGCTCTGGCCTTCATTATACAATATTAAAGGATAATGGCCAGAAATTCAAAGTGAAACCTGTTACGGATAATAAAGGAAATAAGGTAAAAGATCAGTATTATATATATACTGTCAAGAAATCACTTACGGAAGATGGCCAGGATACTGTTCGTTATCTTGGTGGTGGTTCAAGTGCATTTAATATGACATATGTTGATTATGCTAGTGCTACAAAGTGGATCATTACTCCAGTAGAATCAAATAATGATCTTATATATACGATTAAAGGTTCTAAGGGACAGGTTTTAGAATGGACCGGTGATGCAAAGAATTATGTTTATAGTGGATTTGCTCATGATGCGAATAATAAACCTCAGGATAAGGAACCAAGAGGATACCGTTGGGCATTCTATGATCCTAACCAGTATGCAAAGGACCGTTTGTATACGAAAATTGCTTCAAGTGCAAGAAGTGATGGATGGCGTTATGTACGTTCCGCTATAGTTAATATGAGGGATTTGGTAGATAGTGATACTATTCCTGGTCTTTCGGCTGCATATAATAGACTTGATGCAAGTTGGATAAATCCTTTGGCTACTAAATCGGCAATCACACAACTTGTTTCTGAATTGAAACAAGTGATGATGGATGCATTAGTTACTCGTGGTACTACTCAGAAGCCTGTGGATGTAAGTTTCTTTATCCAAAATGCAGGAGTTGGAGTTAAAGATGGATGGAAGGGTACATTTAGTGTTTATAATAACACAAAAAAATCAAATTCTGAAAAATTCATGCCATCTATTTATCAATTTGTACGTTTGAAAAAAAATCAAGCGTTAAGTCAGGATATACATAATGAAAGTAATCAGAAAATAAATGTTCCAGCTGGAAAATATATGCTTTCTGTTGATGTAAGAACATTGACTCAGGCACATAACTTTCAGTTACAGCTTAGTTCAAAAAATCATGGAACAGCTTTGATGGATACAATAAATTGTACCAGCGGTACGAGTGGACAGTATGACGTATTCTCTACTCCTTTTTTGGAGCTGGAAAATGCTGATGAATTGTCTTTGTCTGTTAAGAACACAAGTGCTTCTGGTGATGGTATTGCGGTCGATAACTTCAAGTTATACTTTGGTGGTAATATCCATGGTAAGTTGAAGTTTAATACAGACTCTACGGAGGTTACTATGCTTGGTGACTGGGATGATGACGAGGAATTGTATTTGAAGGCAAAGAGTATTCTCCAGGAGAACTTGGGAACGCTTGGTGCTATGCATATCAATAAGGATAATGTCATATTGCGAAAAGGTGTGAATGTAACAGACCTTGGTTGGCAGAAGGGCAATAGTGGCGATGCAGAGATAAGCAATAATATATTGTTCTATACTGATTTCGCCGAAAGTGACAAGGCGTTAGATAATACATCAAATGCAGTGGAAGGTTCTGCAAATGTCGTTAGAAAGGGTGATGATAGTAAGTATTATTGTGATGCGTTACTCATTACAGATAACATGACTATGCATGTGCCTTATTCATTCCATGCTGATATTATCGGCTATTCACGAACGAATCCTGTTCGTAGTGGTACTTTGTGCTTGCCATTTGATTTGACAAAGTTGCCTAATGGTATCAGTAAACTCTGTGTCCCAGATGTCGTCGATTGGGAGGCTAATCCTTCGTATGGTAAGCTTCTTATGACGGAATATAGTAGTGGAATGGATGATGTAGTCTTACCTGCCAATACACCAGTCTTCTATGACGGAGTTTATGGAAAGGATGTGCAGATAGATTTCTCAGAAAAAGATGCCATTGTTTATGCAACATCCGAATTGACAAGACCAACAGCAGATACTGCAAGTATATCTTTGTTCGGAAACTATATGATGAAGTACGTTGTGGGTAAATCTGGTGTAGAAGAATATGGCGAAAAGAATGATGATGGTTTGAGTGCTGACGAGTGTTACTACCTCAAGAAAGTCAATAATGTTGATGGTGATTGTATGCTCGTTAGAGGTAAGCATTGGTTTAATGTCGGACCATTCAGGGCCTTTGTTTATCGTGGTAAGAATGATATCCACAATGAGGCTCGTCCATCTTCTTTATATATTGATTATGGTGATTTGCTCAATTCTGTAGATGAACTTGATAATAGTGAATCCGTAATAATTGGATATTATGATGTTAAGGGAATACGTTATGATAAGCCACAGAAGGGTTTGAATATTATCATGTTCTCTGATGGAACACGTCGTAAGGCCTATATGAAATAGTATATTAATTTCGTTGTTTATGGTGAAAAAGTTATATATAACACCAAAAATCGAATCGCTTATTCTTGATGTAGATGTTTGGTTTTTGGGGGCGTCAAATAATTCCGGAGAAGGTGATGATGATGATTGGACTTTATCTCGTCGTCGTCAGGATAATCCTTATGAATACTCCTCTTCTCGTAACAAAAAACAACAAGGAGAACGATGGGGTAGTCTTTGGTAAATCGATGTTATTTGTCGTTTGATACATGTAAAAAATAGAGAAGTGTGGTCGTGATGACGATTACACTTCTCTATCTGTGTTTATAATTGAGTGATCAATGAGTTCATTCCTCCTCCCTTAACCAATCAGGGGTGTGGCGGAGATATTCGTGACCAAAGCGACAGCGGATACATTCATGCTTTTCGCAATATTGTTTGCATAGATGTATCAGGGCTTGGGTATCTGCAGAATGTTCTGCTACTACTCCTGCATCAGCCCAGTCACGTACAATTCGATTGTCTTCAGCTGGCAATGCCTCGAGTAGGTGGATGGCTCGTTTGCGAAGTGATTCGTCGTTTCGGTATGTACCATAGGCAAAGATCAATGGCGCTACGCAGTTAATCAGCAATGAAGCTCTTGATGCCTTGGATAGGTTGAAGTCACCGCTCTGTGTGTCGAACAATTTGTGAAAATCCTCCTCAGTTTCTGCATTCAACACTTTGGAGAAGGCAAAGGAGTCGTCGTAATATAGATGAGCGAGTTGAAGGA
>R24__coassemble_1056_pt1 | contig 16030 bp, 13 predicted proteins | sample R24__metabat2_low_PE_026 | metagenome-assembled genome bin R24
ATAAGACAGACGGATTCCTCAAGAAGACTAAGGCTCTCAAGGCTGGTGACTTCTCAGGTGCATTCTTCCAGGCTGGTGTTGCTGAGCTTACAATGGCTTGCTGCTGCATCGGTATGGCTCTTCACGGAGGTGTTATCCCAGCATGTGGTACATTCTTCGTATTCTCTGACTACATGAAGCCAGCTGTACGTATGGCTGCCCTCATGGAGCTCCCAGTTAAGTTCATCTGGACTCACGATGCATTCCGCGTAGGTGAGGATGGACCAACTCACGAGCCAGTTGAGCAGGAGGCACAGATTCGTCTCATGGAGAAGCTCAAGAACCACCACGGTAAGCCATCTACTCTCGTTCTCCGTCCAGCTGACGCTAAGGAGACAACAGAGGCTTGGGCTCTCGCTATGGAGAACATGTCAACTCCAACAGCTCTTATCCTCTCTCGTCAGAACATCAACAACCTCCCAGCAGGTAACGACTACAGCCTTGCTGCTAAGGGTGGTTACATCGTTGCAGGTTCAGACGCTAACCCAGACGTAATCCTCGTTGCTACAGGTTCAGAGGTATCTACTCTCGTTGCAGGTGCAGAGCTTCTCCGCAAGGATGGCAAGAAGGTACGTATCGTATCTGTTCCATCTGAGGGTCTCTTCCGTCAGCAGACTAAGGAGTACCAGCAGAGCGTTCTCCCACAGGGTGTTAAGAAGTTCGGTATGACAGCATGTCTTCCTGTAAACCTTCTTGGTCTTGTTCCAGAGGCTGAGGGTACTATCTGGGGTCTCGAGTCATTCGGATTCTCTGCTCCTTATAAGGTTCTCGACGAGAAGCTTGGTTACACAGCTGAGAACGTTTACGAGCAGGTAAATAAGCTCTTCGCTTAATTATAGCTATAGATAATTAGTAGTTCTAGATTTTCTAGTTTTTCTAGGATTTCTAGAACTACCCTTTTATATCAAAACATTATGGATACAAAAGTTATCGGATTAGCATCAGATCACGCAGCTTTTCCTCTCAAGCAGTTTGTTAAGAAGTATCTTGAGGAGAAAGGTATGGAGTACAAGGACTACGGTACATATACTGAGGATTCTTGTAACTACGCCACATTTGGACATGCTCTTGCTGAAGGTATAGAGAAGGGAGAGGTTTATCCTGGTATCGCTATGTGTGGTTCAGGCGAAGGTATCTCCATGACTCTTAACAAGCACCAGTCAATCCGTGCTGGACTTGTATGGCAACCAGAGATTGCACACCTCATCCGTGAGCACAACAATGCCAATGTCATTGTGTTCCCTGGTCGCTTCATCTCAGAGGACGTATGTCGTCAGTGTCTTGACGAATTCTTCGCTACAGAGTTTGCTGGTGGACGTCATCAGCAGCGTATCGAGGATATTCCTTGCAAATGATTTGCTGAAGCAAATCATTTAATTGATAATTGATAATTGATAATTGATAATTAGCCATCCGGATAAGGAAACTGATGCATAAACATCAATACCTGCATAGCTTAATTCTCAATTCTCAATTATCAATTGTCAATTCTAAATAATTATCAATTATCAATTGTCAATTGTCAATTAAATTTTTTCAAATGAAAAAATTTCAACAATTTCCTAATCCTTGTTATGTAATTGAGGAGGATTTACTTCGTCGTAATCTCCAACTTATTCACAATGTTGCAGAACAAGCAAATGTCGAGATAATTCTGGCTTTCAAGGCTTTTGCGCTTTGGAAGTCATTTCCTATATTCCGTGAGTACATCACTCACACCACAGCCAGTTCGCTCTATGAAGCTCGTCTTGCCTATGAAGAGTTTGGTAGCCCTGCACACACCTACTCCCCTGCCTACACAGACGAGGAGATAGATGAGATAGTGCGTTGCAGCTCGCACCTCACATTCAACTCACTCTCACAGCTTGAGCGTTTCATTGACCGTGCTGACAAAGTATCATGCGGATTACGTGTCAATCCAGAGTATTCGGAGATAGAGACGGAACTCTACAATCCTTGCGCTCCGGGTTCACGCTTCGGTGTACTCCGCAGCGACCTTGACAAGTATCTTGCCACTACAGGAAAGAGTCTCTCTGAGATTGGCATTGACGGATTTCATATCCATTGCCATTGTGAGAATGGCTCTGACGTGTTCAAGCGCACGCTCATGCACATAGAGGAGAAGTTTGGCGACCTCCTCCCACAACTCAAATGGATAAACTTCGGTGGTGGTCACCTTATGACACGAAAGGATTATGATGTACAGCTGCTGATAGACACACTCAATTCGTTCCACCAGCGCTACCCTAACCTACGTGTCATTCTTGAGCCAGGCTCTGCCTTTGCATGGCAGACAGGACCATTGTATGCCAAGGTTGTTGATGTCGTAGAGAACTCAGGTATCAAGACTGCCATTCTCAATGTCAGCTTCACTTGCCACATGCCTGACTGTCTCGAAATGCCATACCACCCTGCCGTTCGTGGTGCTGAGACACTTGACGATGAGGATTTGCCACGTCAGATTATCACTTCTGAGCACGTCTATCGTCTTGGTGGCAACAGCTGTCTTTCTGGCGACTTCATGGGTTACTGGCGTTTTGACCATGAGCTGAAGGTAGGTGATGAAATCATATTCGAGGACATGATTCACTACACCACAGTTAAGACAAATATGTTCAACGGAATAGGTCACCCATCCATCGGCATGCTCCACAGCGATGGCACTTTTGAACTCTATCGCAAGTACGAGTACGAAGACTATCGTGACAGAATGGACTAAGGATAATTCATAATTAAGAATTCAAAATTCAGAATGAAGAAAGAAGATTTGACACTTAACGATATATACAGAGCACGTTATGTGCTTTCAAAGGTTATCCGTAACACGGATTTGATTGAGGCGCCACGCATCAACCCTGACTGCCATATCTACCTCAAGCCAGAGAACTTGCAGGTAACAGGTTCATTCAAGGTACGTGGTGCATACTATAAAATTTCACAACTCTCTGACGAGGAAAAATCACATGGAGTAATCGCTTGCTCTGCAGGCAATCATGCACAGGGCGTGGCACTTGGCGCAAAGGAATGTGGCATCAAGGCAGTCATCTGTCTTCCTGAAGGTGCACCAATATCAAAGGTGGAGGCAACACGCCGCTATGGTGCTGAAATATGCCTCGTACCGGGAGTATATGACGATGCTTACCAGAAGGCAGTGCAACTTCGTGACGAGAATGGCTACACATTCGTACACCCATTTGACGATGCTAATGTCATCGCAGGACAAGGAACTATAGGTCTTGAGATTCTCGACCAACTACCTAACGTGGATGCAGTTCTCGTCCCTATCGGCGGTGGCGGACTTATCAGCGGTGTTGCTTTTGCTCTCAAATCGCTTAACCCACGCATCAAGGTGTACGGCGTGCAAGCAGCAGGAGCACCAAGCATGAAGAATAGCATTGAGGATGGAAAGATAGAACGTCTCCCACGTGTTCACACCATTGCCGATGGTATTGCCGTGAAAGAACCGGGTTCACTAACTTACGACCTCTGCAAGAAGTATGTGGATGGTATTGTCACCGTAACCGACGATGAGGTGTCTGCAGCCATCCTCGCTCTTATGGAGCAACACAAGATGATTTCTGAAGGTGCAGGAGCTGTAAGTGTTGCTGCTGCCATGTTCAACAAAATTGACCTCAAGAGCAAAAAGGTTGTATGCCTCGTGAGTGGTGGTAACATTGACGTTAACATCCTCAGCCGTGTCATCACACGAGGTCTTTCTATGGGTGGTCGTTCATGTCGTTTCGTGTTTGAGCTTGACGACAAACCGGGTCAGATGTTGGGCATAGTCAAGATTATTGCCGACCTTGGCGGCAACGTCATCAGCGTTGAGCACAGCCGTAGCCGTGAAGACGTGGACATCACAGCTTGTCAGATGAGCATCCGCATAGAGACACGTAACCACGAGCATATTGCACAGATACGCAAGGCACTCGAAGAGGCAGGGTTCAGCCCCCTAACCCCCGAAGGGGGCAGCCATCCGGGACAAGGCAATTAAGAATCCAAAATTAAGAGTTAAGAATTTACAATAAACAATTAACATATTCCCACGGTCCGAACGGACGCCCCCTTCGGGGGACGGGGGGGCCACACATTATGAAAAGTTTACTAATAAAAGATACGACATTGGAAGAGCGTAAACAGATAGTGCAGGACGCTCTCAATTATAGTGCTGGTGATTGTGATGGTCAGGACTTTTCTGACATCTACGATGATTATATCCTCGGATTGCGTGAGCTTGCCGACATCAACCGTGAGTTCAGCGAGAAGCATGCAGGTGAGGTATTAGGAGAAGACAGTAATCGTTAATAATATGACACGTTTGCAAGAGAGGTTATTTGAACTTCAAGACAGGGACTATGCCACGTTTCACTCCAAGCTGATTCCTGGTGTTGCAGAAGATGACATCATAGGCATCCGTGTTCCTGTGCTTCGTAGTTTTGCCAAGGAGTACATCAAGGAACCAGAAGCAATGGAATTCCTCCACCAGTTGCCTCATAAGTACTATGATGAGAATATGCTTCACGGACTTCTCATCTCGCTCATCAAGGACAATGATGAGTGCATCCGACTCACGGATGAATTTCTTCCTTACATTGACAACTGGGCAGTGTGCGACATCATGTCACCCAAGGTGTTTGCCAAGCATAAGGACGAAATCATGGTTAAGATTCTGGAGTGGAGCAAGTCTGAACACACATACACTTGTCGCTTTGGTTTGGAGATGCTTATGACTTATTTCCTCGACAAGGACTTTAATCCAGAATATCTTGAAATACCTGCCTCTGTACGTAGCGAGGAATACTATGTCAAGATGATGGTGGCATGGTTCTTTGCCACAGCTCTTGCCAAACAATGGGACGCTACCTTGCCGTATATTGAGAACAAGACACTCGCCCCTTGGACGCACAACAAGACAATCCAGAAGGCGTGTGAAAGCTATAGGGTGACTGATGAGCATAAGCAGATTCTGAAAGGATTAAAAGTAAACAACTGAACGCTAACGAACATATTGTATTCGTATGATTAAGGCTGCATATTATCCGTTTATGGACAAGCTTTGGCTGTTCTCCATCATCTATATCGTGTGGTTTCACACACCACCACGTTTCGAGGCAGACACAGACAACATCATCTGGTATATAGGCGTTGCGCTGTTCTTCTTCATCTCTGGAAGCCTGTTCCATTCTGATAGACTTATAGCAAAGGATTTCGTTGCAAGGCAGTTTCATAGGCTTGTATTACCATCGCTCATTTGCTACTTAGTCTTCTACGTGTTATGGGTATTCTTTGGACGCTATCATGCCAGCATCGAAGACCTTGAGGCGCAATGGTACGACCCTCTGACAGAACTTGTAACGGGACAGCCAAACTTAGTTGCAGCGCCACTATGGTTCATCGTGGCATTGCTCGTCATACAAAGCATTACATACATCATCTGTAAGAAGTTACATTTATTGGCTCTCTTATTGATAAGCATATGTATCACAGTATTTTCTTCGTTTATAGACATCAATTACTTTAACATCCACTTTGCCTCCGTATTCTTCATTTGGCACACCATGGGAATATGTTTCCAGCACTATCTTCTCCCACATGTGCTGACACCAGGGACACCCATCAAGTGGATAACAAACATAAAGGCAGCAGGAGTACCAATCCTTGCTTTCCAAAACTATGTCATCGGATGCATCAAGATACTCCTATCCACATTCTGTGCCTACGACCTCATGATAGCACCACTCTACGCCAAATTCATCGTAGCAGCCATCGCTTTCGTCATCACCACAGTCACAGCACTTGTTGCCAACGAAGCAATCAAGAAAATTAGAAAATAAAAAGCTCTTATTTTTCTTATGACAACCAATAAAACAAAAGAAGTGATACAGCTAAACGAACATAACAAGGATGAGCATGCACCAGCACATAGTGCTGAGCATCTCCTCAACCAGACCATGATACGTATGTTTGGTTGCGAGCGTTCAAAGAATGCTCACATCGAGCGTAAGAAGTCAAAGATAAACTACAACCTTGCAACCTGTCCTACGCAGGAGCAAGTGGCAGAGATAGAGCGTAAGATGAACGAACTCATCTCACAGGACTTGCCTGTCACATTCGAATATGTGACACGAGACAACATTCCTGAGGGTGTAACTCTCGACAAGCTCCCAGAGGATGCCAGCGAGACACTGCGCATCGTACGCATCGGCGACTACGATATCTGTGCCTGTATTGGCAATCATGTCGCATCCACACGCGAGATAGGCACATTCAAGATTACCAGTACAAGCTATAACGACGGTTCATTCAGGATTGTGTACAAGGTAAATTGATTTATTAAGTTTATATACAAAGAGAGATGTTAATTGACAAACTAAAGAAGAATGGCCTTATCACTGCAATGGTGATAGGAGCAGTAGGTTACGAGGTCTTTGCCCATGTGGAGTGCCTCGCACCCCTTGGCAATGCCGTAGGTCCATATCTGCCCGACTGGTTGCCAATAGGTCTCTTTCTCCTGCTCTACTTCACATTCTGCAAGATAAAGATCTCTGAGCTCAAGCCACAGGCATGGCATTTCGTCATTCAGATTGTCAGAACCATGCTTGCAGGCATGATGGTACTGCTCATATACGCTTTCGGTGCTGACCCTGAAGTCAAGCTCGTACTCGAAGGTATGTTCATCTGTTTCATCTGCCCTACCGCTGCAGCCGTTGTTGTCGTGGCAGAAAAACTCGGAGGCAGTATCGGATCTCTTACTATCTTCACTATCATAGCCAACGTGGTGACGATGGTCATCATACCTCTCTTTTTCCCAATGGTGGAGAAGGAAGCCCACATCACATTTACCATGGCATCGTTGTTGCTCCTTCGGAATGTAGCTTCCGTGCTTGTTGCCCCACTCTGTCTTGCCATGCTCTCACGCAGGTTCATTCCCAAGTTAGTGGCAAAAGTCAACAGGTATGGCAATATTTCCTTCTATATTTGGTGCTTCAACCTCATCATTGTGACAGGCGTCACGTTGCGTAACATAAGCAATAGCACTGTATCTGGATGGGTACTATGGTCATTGCTCCTCACGCCTCTCCTCGTATGCCTCGTCCAATTTGCCTTAGGCAAGGCCATCGGACGTCACTGGAACGATTCCATCAGCGCAGGTCAGGCACTCGGCCAGAAGAACACCGTGGTAGGCCTATGGCTTACCATCACCTTCCTCAATCCACTTGCAGCCGTTGCACCAGGTGCTTACGTTCTATGGCAGAACCTCGTCAATGGTTGGCAACTGTGGTACAAAGAAAAACATGGATACTTGAAATGGTAGAATAAAAACAAATACCCCCCATTTTGGGGCTTTTAATACAACTTTTATTATGAAAAAACTCTTTATCTCGGCAACGCTTGCATTTGCCACACTCAGTGCAAACGCCCAGAATCCTTATCTCCCACTATGGGAGTTTATTCCTGATGGCGAACCATACGTATTCGACGACCCAGACAATCCGGGCAAGAAACGTGTGTATATCTACGGTTCGCACGACAATCTCGTTACAGAATACTGCGGACGCGACCAAGTGGTATGGTCAGCACCTGTAGAAGACCTTACCAAGTGGCGCTATGACGGTGTCATCTTCAAGTCAACAAGGAACGCCAATGGCGAGTTGATGAACAAGGACGGCGTGGGCGATGTGCTCTACGCACCTGATGTCACACTCGTTACGGACAAGGACGGCAAGAAGACATACTACCTCTACCCTAACAACCAAGCAGGTGGACGCAATGGTATGATAGCACGCTCTTCACGTCCTGACGGCAAGTTTGAAGTGTGCAACTGGAGCAAGGACAACCCTAATGTAAGTGACGGTATTCTCGGATTTGACCCAGCCGTGTTTGTCGATGACGACGGACGCGTGTATGGCTACTGGGGATTCAAGCGTTGCAACGGCGCTGAACTTGACCCAAAGACCATGGCAACCGTCAAGCCGGGCACAAAGATTGTGGAGGACATGATTCCAGGATACGAGCAGGACGATACATACCGCTTCTTCGAGGCTTCATCCATGCGTAAGATAAAGGACAAGTATGTGTATATCTACAGCCGTTGGACACGCAATGGCGAAGAGGGACTTCCTGAATCCAACTATACCCTCGCCTACTGCTACAGCAACAACCCACTCGGTCCTTTCAAGTACGGAGGCACAATCATCGACGGACGTGCACGTGAGAAGCAACCTGACGGCTCTGTCATTGCCACAGCTACGCCTAACGGCAACACCCACGGCAGTATATGCGAGATAAACGGCAAGTGGTGGGTCTTCTACCATCGTCAGGCAGGAACAAACGAGTACTCACGTCAGGCAATGGTAGCCCCTATCACCGTTGAGGTGACAGAGGGTGAGAATGGCCACGTCAAGATTGGTGAGGCAGAATACACATCCGAGGGATTTGCCACTGAAGGATTAGACCCATTCGGCACTTATCCTGCAGGTATTGCCTGTTACTACACAGGACCAGAACCAGCACACGCAGAATATCCAAACGTGGTTTACCCAGGTTCTCACACCGAGATTTACCGCATCAACTACGATGGCAAGACCGACCCATACGACGCAAGCATCAACCGCTGTGCCATGGTCAACAATGTCAATGGCTCTGTCTTTGGTTACAAATACTTCAACCTCAACAAGACCACAGGCAAGAAGAACGTCAAGCTATGGATTGAGTACGACAAGAGCGAGACAGACGGCACAATCGACATCATGCTCGACGCACCATCTGCCAACAATGGCGGTCAGAAGGTCGGAACATTCAACATAACAGGCAAGAAGTCAGACAAGACAACTATCGAGACCACTCTCCGTGGCTTCGAGAACCTCAAGGGCAAGCACGCCCTCTTCCTCGTGTTCCATTCAAAGGAATCAGGCAAGAACATATGCAATGTACAAAAACTTGGATTCAAGCTTTAATGAGGAACGTTTTTAATGAGGAATGAGGAACTAACGGGTACTTGCATGTTAATTACTTCCCGTTGGTCAGTGAGAACGCTTCGCTTAGTTGTTAATTGTTAATTAGTATCAATTCCTAATTCCTCATTACTTCCCTGCGGTCAGTGAGAACGCTTCGCTTAGTTCCTAATTCCTAATTATTAAAAAAAAGTCGCACAAATTAAACCGAACAAAAATGAAACCATTCATCTTCCTATCTCTTGTGGCAATGATGCTAACAGGAACAGCCTCCATGCAGGCACAAAACAAGACAAAAGCCAAGACACAGACAAATGCTAAGAGTCAAAAGGCTACGACAAAAACCACTACAAAAACTACTGCAAAGACAACGACAAAATCAACCACGAAGACAACAAAAACAACAAAAACAACATCCAAGACTACTACGCCGAAGGCCAAAGTCAATATTCTCTACGTAGAGCCTGAAAACCGCAACTACGCCCAAAATCTGGGCGGACACATGTTTTGGGACTATACGGCAAAGGAATCCAACGGCTTGCTTGGGGAGTTCAACATCAGCAAGAACGAGAAGAAAGAACTGATTGCCCAGTACTCCTACAGCACCTACGAATTGGCATTTGAGAATCTTCCCGTATTACCTGCCCCATCCGAGGTTGACACACGAGAGAAGATGGCTCAATACTCTGTCTATTTGGAAGCACGCAACGAGGCACTTGACAACTACGAGCCAGAGCCGGAACTGAAAGAGGCAGCTGACCGTTTTAACAAACTGAGAATGGAGATAGCCAAGAAGGCACGCAAGGGACAGCCATTCGATACCATCCACGTTGACAAGAAGTGGCCTCAATACAACAAAGTGCTGGACAAGCTAAAAGCAAGCTGTACACCACTGTATAACTCGTACCGAGACGTGGTCTTGTACAACGAGTCAGCCGACCATGACAGAGCATCATGGTTGCTCGAGAAGCAAGGTGGTGCGCCTCGCTTCTACTATAACATCTATTCGCCGGTGGTAAAGCAGGTGATTAAGGAATGGTTCGGTTCAGAAGAGTGTAAGCAAGTACAGGCAATAGAGGACGAACTGCGTGCACGAGTGCAGGCAGAGAACCCAAAGAAGACACCCGACTGGTTCGTGGAAGGACGTAAGCGCGAGGGAGAGATTGTAGCCCAATACAACCGCAAACTCGTGGAACGCTGGATTCAGAAATCCCCTACCTCAACCTTGGCAGAATGTAAGAAAGCCATATCCATGCTGATAGAATGTAACAAAGAAGTGGAAGCCATCCGTGGCGACGACGCCATCACCTCAGAATACATATCAGCCCGTGTGTCAATCAAGGGAGCCTTAAAGGAGATGTTCAATCACTACCTTTACCTTATGGACCTCTCTGACATCCCTCTTGTACGCACACCAAAGACACAGGAAGGTGCCAAGAAGTCCAAACTGGAAGACTCTCCTTGGAAACTTTCATATCCTTATAACATAAGAAAGGAATGATTTTTAATGAGGAATTAGTTATTAATTGTTAATTAGTATCAATTCCTCATTACATCCCTGCGGTCAGTGAGACCGCTTCGCTTAGTTCCTAATTCCTAATTCCTCATTAAAAAAAGTTCCTCATTCCTCATTCCTAATTTTAAGAAGCAATAGTATGTATATGATGAAAAGAACATTTTTATGGCTGTTTGCAGTCCTATTTACAGGACTTACAGTCCTTGTCAGCTGTGACAATCAAGCGGAGGTGTCGCCTACCGACGACACGAGTGCATTTGTCAATCTCACGGATGTAGTGCCAGATGCCATACTGGAGATACGCTACTACGGCACGTACAACTTTGTGGGTACACGCATTGATGGCTACGACGAACCGACGACACTCCTCACCAAGATTGCCGCCGACAGCCTGAAAGCTGTTAGTGACGATGTCATCAAGCAAGGCTACCGACTGAAGATTTACGATGCCTACCGTCCACAATGTGCCGTTGACCACTTCATGCGCTGGGGAGCAGACGTGAACGACACCCTCATGAAACCTTACTTCTATCCTATGTTGGACAAGAAGGTACTCTTCCCTATGGAATACATCAGTGAGAAGAGCGGTCACACACGCGGTTCAACCATAGACCTCACCCTGTTCGACATGACCACAGAGAAGGAAGTAGATATGGGAGGCACATTCGACTGGTTCGGTCATGAGAGTCATCCCGACTTCAGTGCCAATCCAGAGACACTCGAATACATCGAGAGCGACAGTCTCACGCTTGCACAGTTCAACAATCGCATGATACTTCGTAACGCCATGCTCCGCCACGGCTTCAAGCCATTCCGCACCGAATGGTGGCACTTCACCCTCAAGGATGAGCCATTCCCAGACACCTACTTCACCTTCCACGTGAAGAAACTGTAACAAAAAAATAAGAATATGATTTCAAACACCCCCGAATACTTGGTCGAAGAAGTATTCAACCAATACGGCATTGAAGTTCCCTTGGAACTTGCAATAACATATCTCGAAGCAGACCCATACCTCACTCCAGAGTCATTGTATCTATACGTGATGCAGGAAATGGAATAAAACCTACGGTTAATTGATAATTGACAATTGATAATTAGCCATTCGGACAGAACCTATGGTTAATTGATAATTGATAATTGACAATTGATAACTTAGCCATTCGGCTTAGTGCTCAATGAAAAAGCCGTTCAGAACAAGCGTTCTGAACGGCTTATCAATTATCAATTAAAAATAAACCGCAGGTTTATTTTCTCAGCACCTTCTTTCCGTTGCGGATGATGATGCCCTTGTAGTTGGAATCAACCTTCTGACCACGGAGGTTGTAGATAGCGTTGTTCTCCTCTGCTGGAGCGTCTGCCTCTACTTCTTCCACACCTGCAGGTACGGTGCAAATGAACTTTATCTTGTCGATGTTACAGTTTGCACCAGTAATGGTGATGCGGATGCGGTACTCGCCCTCTTCAAGCTGCTTCTTCAACGTACCCTTTAGGACTTTGTATGTGTCCCAGCTGTTGCTGGCTGTCTGAGTGACGTTGACCGTTGCAAGGTTGGTTGACTTGCCGTCCTGCATGTAGCTGATGGCGAAGGCTGAACCTGTCGTTCCTGATGATACCGTTGCTTCATAAGAGTAAGTACCAGCCTCCTTCACGTTGACAGTATATTCGTACCACTCACCCTTTGCAGTATATCCGAGCACGTTGCCTGATGATGTCTTGACGATATCCACACCTTCGTTGTCCGTACGGTAGCTTGCCTTACCCTCGTCCTTGTCATCGGAGTCGTGGAACGTGAGACCTTCACCACCCTTGTCAAAGTTCTCTGCCTCGATGGTTCCTGGGAGTGTTACTGTGCGGTAAGGAACACGCTTATTGTTGACAACCACGCTCTTTGACGCTATCTTTGACTCCTTGCCTTCTGCATCTGTGGCAATGGCTGAAATGACAACAGTGCCCTTTGCTGTAGGTGTGTAAGTTGTTTCGTAACTGCTTGTAAGTGTACGTAACAATACATCATTCACATAAATCTTCACGTTGCTGATAGTGCTTGTTGGTGAGGATGCCGTAACGCTGATGTTTGATGCCGTACTTACTGTTGCTGGAGAAGGAGTGACATTGAGGGAAATCTTCATGTCATTATCAACCTCCACCTTCTTGAAGGTCAAACGGTCAAGATTGCACGCGCCCTTCATCCATGTTACACGTATTACGTTCGTACCCTCTTCAAGGGCTATGTTTGTACGTCCGTGTACATTGCGGTATGACTCCCATCCGTAGTTAGGACAGTTGATGTCGCCACTGATATCCTGTGGCACTCCGTCCTTGACCACTGCAAGACGGACTGCTGCTCCTGCTGCGTCGGCTGAGAGATAAGCATCGTATGAGTAGATGCCGGCTTCCTTGACATTGACTGTATATTCGAGCCATTCGCCTGCCTGAGTATAGCCGATGGCATAACCCGATGATGCTGTCACGATATCCACGCCACCGCCGTTTGAACGGTATGAGTTTGTTCCCTGATTATTGCCGTCGCTGTCATGATAAGAGATGCTTTCTGCACCTATGTCAAAGTCTTCGCCCTGAATAGTTCCAGGGATGGAGAGGTTCTTGTAAGCCTTGCGAGGATTGTAAGCCGTGAATCCGCCTATGCGCTCATACTTGTTGCCCTCAGTGTCATACACGATGGCCTTGAGGTCGTATCTGCCAAGTGCGGTGGCAGGAATGGTCACGGTATAAGGTGCCTCAGTAAGTGTGGCAACAAGAGTGTTCTTTGAATACAGCTCAACGCGTTCTATGGTCTTTGTACGAAGGGCTGCACGCACCTCTACAGGCACATCTTCTCCCTTCTCCACTCGTATGCTTGCTGGCTTGATATATACGGATGCCTCCTTCTTCATTCCCGGGAACGGGCTCTTGGCAGTCTTAGCCTTGTCTGATGCCATATAGTCACGCAACCATGACATTGCTGGACGGTCTTTGCCTTCCTTGATGATGCCTGAGTTGCCATCCGGCGTCCATGTCTTGCCGTAAATGTATCCCCAGAGGGTGATACCTGCCACATAGTCAGCTTCCCACATGTAAGGAATCTGTTCCTTGTATCGCTGTTCCTGAAGGTTGTCGTCAGATGTGCCGATGTCATACTCCGTACTGTACATAGGCATCTTGAGAGCCGTCTGTATCTCGTTCATGGCTGACTTGAAGCTGTTGACGTCCATGTCCGTAAGGTCGTGTGACTGACATCCATATGCGTCTATAGGGGCACCAGCGTCACGAAGTGTGCGCACAAGCTCGATGAACTGAGTGCGTTGCCACTGGAACGTGTTGTAGTCATTGTAGATAAGGATGGCATTAGGCCAACGCTCGTGCGCCATCTCGAATGCCTTGATTATCCAGTCAAATCCTGTCTTGCCGTCACCTCCGAGGGCGTTCTTGTAAGGAGCTGGAGCATGACCTGCCACAGCCTCGTTGACCACGTCTATCATCTCGAGGTTAGGATAATGTTTCTTGATGGCATCCATCCACTCCACGATAGCCTTGTACTGTTCGGAAGTAGAGAGGTTGTCCATGAATCCAGGGTACTGTGAGCCCCAGATGAGAGTGTGGAACTTGAATGGGAAACCGTGGCTCTTTGCGTAGTTGTACGCATTGTCGCTGCCACCCCAGTTGAACGAGTTGCGCGAGCCCTCAATGGAACTCCACTTTGACTCATTCTCGCAGGTTATCTGATTCCAGAGAGTGTAGAACTTCTCCTTGCCATAATCCACCTGATACGAGGTTGTAATGTTTCCGAGGAACTTGTCCGGATTGGTTGACAGCTGAGCCTTTGCACCGGTAGATGCCATAGCCATAAGGGCAGTCAACAAACCGGTGACGACAGGTTTGCGCAAAATAGGCATTGAATACCCGTTAATGTTTTTAGTCATATAAATTTAGTTTAGGTTTATTTTTTTGTATGTTAAAGAATTGTTGCAAATATACGACAAATATATTTATCATCATATATTTACTTACCGTTTTTTGTAAGAAAAGGCAAAAACAAAAAAGGAACAACAACTATGAAAAAAAATGTGCGCCAATAACGGCGCACATAATTATGAATTTTGCATTTTGAATTATTAATTGAATCAGAGCTCTCCCTTTGCCTTGAGGTACTTCATGTATGCAAGTTGGTTCTGGTAGCGAGCCTCAATCTCGTTTGCCTTGGCTGACTGCCAGAGTGCCTGTGCCTCGTGATAGTCGGAGAGAGGTTCGAGACCTACCTCGTACTGCTGACGCGACATCTTCATGTTCTCCTCCGCCTGAAGGGTGGATTTGCGGGTGATGTCCAGTTCGAGTATTGACTCGCTGAAGTTGTTGGCACACTGGGTGAGTTCGAGAGTCATCTTCTCGTTGAGCTCCTCCTGTTCCAGTTGTGCTATGTGCTGCTCGGCACGTGCTGAACGGGTCTTGTGAATACCCTCGGTGAAGTAGCTGATGACAGGAACCTTGACCGTAACTCCTACGGCAAAGGCACCATTGCCCTTGAAGAGTTTCTTGCCCGCAAGCTCCATACCGTCAAGGTATGAATAGCTGCCAATGGCTGCAACGGTTGGGAGGTAGTCGCTCTGCACGAGCTTAACCTTCTTCTGTGCAAGCTTGGTCTTGTTGCTAAGGATGGAGAACTCAGGACGTGACTCGATGGATGCCTGTGAGAGTGCCTTGGCATCAGAGCCGATGCCTGTTTCCTTCACACTGTTCTCATCAACGGAGATATTGGAGTTGAGGTCGAGACCCGTGACCTGGCACAGATTCATGCAAGCAAGGCGATAGGCGTTGTCAGCCTTCTGTATGTTCAGTTCCACCTCATTGCGCTTGACCTGTACCTTGAGGGCATCATTGCGCGTGCGTAGTCCGTGACGGACGGCTGCGTCCACGTTCTTCTGCAACTCGTCGAGGAGTGCCTTGTAGCTTCGTGCCACCTCAGTCATCTGCTTTGCCTTGACGGCAAGGAGATAAGCCTCCGTGGTGTTGACGATGACCTGACTCTCGGTGAGACGTACGTTACTCTCTGCCATCTCCATACCGATGCGCGACATCTCGTAAGCAGCAGTTATCTTTCCACCTGTGTAGAGCGGTTGTGTGAGTACGGCTGAGCCGAAGAAGATGTTCTTTGTCTTGAACTCGATGGACGGGTCCTGCAACTGGAGCTGTGAGAGTCCTCCGAGCTGCTGCTGTGACATCAAGCCTGACTGAAGCAAGGCTGGTGCCATCTGTGTGAGCATACCCTTGGCGATGTTGTCCATAGGCAGCACGAGATTGGCAGAGCCCCAGCTGTAGGCATCGGCTGCCATGAAGTCGAGTTTAGGGAGATAGTTGGCACGGTATGACTTCATGTCGCTCGTAACCTTGTTCTCCTGTTCGCGGGCAGACTTGAGCGACTTGTTGTGCTCGAGTGCCATCTTGCGGCACTCGTCAAGTGTCAGCTTCTGTGCCATCACGGATGAAGAGGCTGCAAGAAGTGATATTATGATAAATGATAATC
>R24__coassemble_1082_pt1 | contig 15792 bp, 9 predicted proteins | sample R24__metabat2_low_PE_026 | metagenome-assembled genome bin R24
CTACAGCAGAAACAGAAGAGAACAAGAAGGCAAAGAACAGCTTGAGCGACCGTCTCGAAGTTGACGAGGATGTCGTTTACCGTCTCTCTGACCCACAGGAGCCAAGTGTCCAGTTCAAGCAGGTTGGATTCATCGACCTCTCAAGCCTCAATTCAAAGACTCGCCCTGACCGCAAGAGCAAGGCAGAGAAGAAGAAGGAGCGCAACGAGAAGAACGGTGAGAACGGTGAGAAGAAGAAGCGTAACCGTATGAACAACCAGCGCGTGGATGTTGAAGCTGCAGCAAAGGAGCAGAGCCAGCAGAACCAGGGCAAGAAGAAGAACAAGAACAAGGACAACTCTAACCAGCAGAATGGTCAGGGTAAGAATAAGAATAACCAGGGCAATAACGGTAACAACAACCAGAACGGTCAGGGTGGTGGAAAGAAGAATAAGAAGAACAAGCAGCCACAGAAGCCTGTTGAGCTTACCGATGAGGAGGTAGCAAAGCAGGTAAAGGAGACACTTGCTCGTCTTACTTCAAAGCAGGAAAAGAAGGCAGTCAAGTATCGTAAGGACAAGCGTAATGCTGCTCGCGAGCGTATGAACGAGGAGGAAGAGCTCGAGAATGCAGAGAGCAAGGTACTCAAGCTTACTGAGTTCGTGACTGTAAGTGACCTCGCCACTATGATGGACGTACCTGTCAACAAGGTTATCGGTACATGTATGGCAATCGGTATGATGGTAAGTATCAACCAGCGTCTTGATGCCGAGACAATCAACATCGTAGCAGAGGAGTTCGGCTTCACAACTAACTACGTGAGTGAGGAAGTTTCCAACGCCATCGTTGAGGAAGAGGACAAGGAGGAAGACCTTGAGAGCCGCGCTCCTATCATCACCGTGATGGGACACGTTGACCACGGTAAGACTTCACTCCTCGACTACATCCGCAAGACAAACGTCATCGCAGGTGAGGCTGGTGGTATCACTCAGCACATCGGTGCCTACAACGTGAAGATGTCTGACGGCCGTCACATCACATTCCTCGATACTCCGGGTCACGAGGCGTTCACAGCCATGCGTGCCCGTGGTGCTCAGGTAACTGATATCGCCATCATCATCGTTGCTGCCGACGACGCAATCATGCCTCAGACAAAGGAGGCTATTGCTCACGCACAGGCAGCAGGCGTACCTATGGTATTCGCCATCAACAAGATTGATAAGCCAGGAGCTAACCCAGATAAGATTCGCGAGCAGCTTGCTGCCATGAACCTCCTCGTGGAGGATTGGGGTGGTAAGTACCAGTGTCAGGAAATCTCTGCAAAGCAGGGTATCGGAGTAGCTGAGCTTATGGAGAAGGTACTCCTCGAAGCTGAGATGCTCGACCTCAAGGCTAACCCTAACCGTAAGGCAACAGGTTCAATCATCGAGTCAACTCTCGACAAGGGTCGTGGTTACGTAGCAACAGTACTCGTAAGCAACGGTACTCTCCATCAGGGTGACATCGTACTCGCAGGTACTCACTACGGACGTATCAAGGCTATGTTCAACGAGCGTGGACAGCGCATCCAGCAGGCTCTCCCAGCAGAGCCAGCCGTTATCCTCGGTCTCAACGGAGCACCTACAGCAGGTGATACATTCCACACAATGGAGACAGAGCAGGAGGCTCGTGAGATTTGTAACAAGCGTGAGCAGCTCAAGCGCGAGCAGGGTCTCCGTACCCTCAAGCGTGTTGACCTCAACGAGCTTGGACGTCGTATCGCACTTGGCGACTTCAAGGAGCTTAACCTTATCGTCAAGGGTGACGTGGACGGTTCTATCGAGGCACTCTCCGACTCACTCATCAAGCTCTCTACAGAGAAGATTCAGGTCAACGTCATCCACAAGGCTGTGGGTGCAATCTCAGAGAGCGATGTAACTCTTGCAGAGGCATCAGACGCAATCATCATCGGATTCCAGGTTCGCCCTTCAGCTGCTGCACGCAAGCTTGCAGATCAGGCAGGTGTTGATATCCGCCTCTACTCTATCATCTACGACTGTATCGAGCAGATTACAGACGCTATGGAGGGTATGCTTGCACCAACAGTCAAGGAAGAGAACACTGGTCAGGCAGAGGTTCGTCAGGTTTACAAGATTACAAAGGTCGGTACTGTTGCTGGAGCATGGGTTACAGATGGTAAGATTCACCGTTCAGACAAGATTCGTGTCATTCGTGACGGTATCGTTGTTCACACAGGTGAAATCCTCGCCCTCAAGCGCTTCAAGGACGACGTCAAGGAAGTTGGTCGTGACTTCGACTGTGGTATCTCAATCGTTAACTACAACGACATCCGCGAGGGTGATATCCTTGAGACATACACAGAGGTTGAGGTTAAGGCAAAGCTCTAAGATTTATTAGTTTGTAAGTTCGTGAGTTTTTAAGTTTTTTAGTTCTATTGCAATTTCCGCGAGAACATAAGAAATTAGAAACCGAATAGCGATTTTTTTTAAGTTCTTAGCTTGATGGTATTTCCGCGAGAACATAAAAACTTATAAACTTAAAAACTAACAAACTCAAAAGAATATGAACTTATTGATATTGATAGTACTTCTGATAGGAGCTGGTATCGGCTTCTATCAGGGTGCTTTTAAGCAGATAGCACATCTTTGTGGTGTCATTCTCGGACTCATACTGGCATCTATGCTGTACAGAGGCTTTGGCGATTTTCTTGCAACAGCAAGTTCCACTTCGTCAAGCATCGGCAGAATATTTGCATTCGTAATTGTCTTCCTCCTCGTACCTATCGTTCTTGGATGGATAGCGTCACTCCTTACAAAGGCATTTGAGTCTGTACACCTCGGATTTGTTAATAGAATATGTGGTGCTGCCATAGGAGTTGTAAGCTACACCCTGCTTCTGAGTACAGTCTTCAATTTCTACGACTTCGTCGAGAGTTCATGCGGTTATCATACTGAGAACCTTGAGGAACGTCCAGCATCATTTTATATCATAAAGCAGACGGCACAGTTCATAGTACCGGACATCATTATTGTTACCGATGCTACCGAAGAAGCCAATGGTGCCAAACCAATGAGAGGCATCAAGACATCCGTTGAAAATGCCGTTGACAAAGCCGTTGACTCCGCCTTTGGAGAAGACGAATAATATGTATAGTCATATATGAGTGAACAGAACGAGTTTGTTCGTGAAGTGGCGGAGAAGAAATATGAATTCGGATTCACCACCGACGTACAGACAGAAATTATAGATAAGGGTCTCAATGAGGATGTGATTCGCACAATCTCTGCCAAGAAGGGAGAACCTGACTGGTTGCTTGAGTTCCGCCTCGAAGCTTACCGCTACTGGCTTACTCAGGAACAGCCAACATGGGGACATCTTACTCTTCCGGAGATTGACTATCAGGCAATATCCTACTATGCAGACCCTACAAAGAAGAGTGCTGACGGAGAAAAGAAGGAACTTGATCCGGAACTCGTCAAGACGTTCGACAAGTTAGGCATTCCTCTTGAGGAACGCCTTGCTTTAAGCGGAATGGCGGTGGATGCTGTCATGGATTCCGTATCTGTCAAGACTACCTTCAAGGAGAAGCTCGCAGAGAAGAACATCATCTTCTGTTCCATCAGCGAGGCTGTAAAGGAATATCCTGACCTTGTAAGACAGTATCTTGGTAGCGTTGTCCCTTATCGTGACAACTACTTTGCAGCTCTCAACTCAGCCGTCTTCAGCGATGGCTCATTCGTCTATATTCCACAGGGCACACGTTGTCCGATGGAACTATCGACATACTTCCGTATCAATGCCCGTAACACAGGACAGTTTGAACGTACACTCATCATTTGTGACGAAGGTTCGTACGTCAGCTACCTTGAGGGATGTACGGCCCCTATGCGTGACGAGAACCAGTTGCACGCAGCTATCGTTGAGATTGTAGTCTTGGACAACGCTGAGGTGAAGTATTCAACCGTACAGAACTGGTATCCAGGTGATGAGAATGGAAAAGGTGGTGTCCTTAACCTTGTTACAAAGAGAGGACATCTTCGTGGCGTCAACTCAAAACTCTCGTGGACACAGGTAGAGACAGGTTCTGCCATCACATGGAAGTATCCTTCATGTATCCTTCAGGGTGACAACTCACAGGCAGAGTTCTACTCTGTTGCTGTGACGAACAATCATCAGGTTGCAGATACGGGTACAAAGATGATTCACATCGGCAAGAACACACGAAGCACTATTATATCTAAAGGTATAAGTGCAGGTAAGAGCCAGAACTCATACCGTGGACTTGTGAAGGTGGGTACAAAGGCAGACGGTGCTCGCAAATACTCAAGTTGTGACTCTCTCCTCCTTGGTTCAGAATGTGGTGCACATACATTCCCTTATATGGACATTCACAACAATACAGCTACAGTAGAGCATGAGGCTACGACTTCAAAGATTAACGAAGAACAGCTCTTCTACTGCAACCAGCGAGGCATATCGACTGAGGAAGCTGTAGGACTTATCGTGAATGGTTATGCTAAGGATGTCATCAACAAGCTCCCTATGGAGTTTGCCGTTGAGGCTCAGAAACTCCTGAGTGTAAGTCTTGAGGGTACTGTAGGATAGCCCCCTAACCCCCGAGGGGGGCAGTCATCATGAAAAATGATGTTTGCATATTCGGGGAAAACACTAAGCCATTCCCCCCAAACCGAATGGCCACCCCCTTTGGGGGCCGGGGGGCTTTATGTTAGAGATAAAGAATTTACATGCCACAGTCAATGGCAAAGAAATATTAAAGGGAATTGACCTCACCATTAACGATGGTGAGATTCATGCCCTCATGGGTACAAATGGTGCTGGAAAGTCAACACTCTCCAATGTCATCGTTGGTAATCCTGCTTACGAGGTTACAGAAGGTAGCATCACCTTCAACGGCAAGGATCTTCTTGCCATGAAACCTGAGGAGCGTGCCCACGAAGGTATATTTATGTCATTCCAGACTCCTATCGAGATTCCTGGAGTGAGCATGACTAACTTCATGCGTGCCGCTGTTAATGCACGTCGTCAGGCTAAGGGTGAGGAGCCACTAAAGTCAACAGACTTCCTCAAGATTATGCGTGAGAAGCGCAAGCTCGTTGAGATAGACCAGAAGCTCATGAATCGTTCCGTTAACGAAGGATTCTCTGGTGGTGAAAAGAAACGTAACGAGATATTCCAGATGGCTATGCTCGAACCTACATTCTGCATCCTAGACGAGACAGACTCAGGTCTTGACGTAGATGCCCTCCGTATCGTAGCTGAGGGATTCAACAAGCTTCGCACTTCAGAGACAAGCGCCATGGTCATCACACACTACCAGCGTCTTCTTGACTACATCAAGCCAGACATTGTACATGTACTTATTGATGGTAAGATTGTCAAGACTGGTGGACCTGACCTTGCGCTCAAGATTGAGAACGAAGGATTCGACTGGATTAAGGCAGAGATAAGTTTATAAGTCTTTGAGTTTTTAAGTTTGTAAGTTTTTATGTTCTTGAGTTTGTAGTTTTTTAAGTTATGTGTGTTGGAAGATAATTCCCGTATCAATAACTAAAAAACTCCCGAACCCAATAACATAAAAACTCAAAAACTTACAAACTTAAAAACTCAGAGACTCAAAAACTCAACACAATGAAAAGTGAACAGCAATATATAGAACTCTATGGTGAGGTAAGCAACCTTATCAAGCAGAAGAGTTGCGACGTTATGAACAAAGTTCGTGATGCTGCATTCGCTTCGTTTGAGAAGGTGGGATTTCCTACCAAGAAGGTGGAGCGATATAAATACACGGACGTGGATGCTTATTTCGCGCCTAACTATGGTGTGTCGCTCAACACACTTGAGGTTAAGCCTTCAAAGTACATCTTCCGTCTTGCCGAGTCACCAATAGACCTATCAGCATACTACAACACAATAGCAGATAATAATGACGGCATCACAGCCCTCAATACTGCCATTGCACATGATGCCTTGGTCATTTACGTGCCAAGAAACACGAGAGCCGAAGACCCTATACAGGTTGACAACTGGCTTCGCGGCAACACTTCAACAATGGTGAACCGCCGTGTCTTGGTCATTCTTGAGCAAGGAGCAGAAGCTACCATCATAATGAATGACCATGCCGAGGACAAGCAACGCTTCCTCACGACACAGGTCATGGAGATTTTCTGCAAGGATAACAGCCACCTCGACATCTACGAGATAGAGGAGACAACCCCACTCTGTAGCCGATTCTCCAATGTATATATAAATGTGGAGCGCGACTGTACGGTCAAGCATAATAGCATAACACTCTACAACGGTCAGACACGCAACCTCTGCGACGTGGTACTCAAAGGCGAGAACTCCGAGGTAACACTCAACGGTTGCGCCATAGCAGGTGGAAGCCAGCGTATTGACAACAATACTCTCATCGACCATCGTGTACCTAACTGTACATCCAACGAACTATACAAGTACGTCGTAGATGACAAGTCAGTAGGAGCTTTTGCTGGTAAGATTCTTGTAGAGAAGGATGCACAGAAGACCGTGAGCCACGAAACCAACTCTAACCTGTGTGCATCAGCCGACGCTCGTATGTTCACTCAACCTATGCTTGAGATATACGCTGACGACGTGAAATGTGCCCACGGCTCCACAGTAGGTGTCATGGACGAGACGGCTCTCTTCTATATGCGCCAGAGAGGTGTGCCTGAGGAAGAAGCACGTATGCTTCTCAAGAACGCTTTCATGGGTCAGGTCATCGACCAGATACAACTTCAGCCTCTTCGTGACAAACTCTTTGTCAAGGTTGAGAAGCGTTTCCGTGGCGAACTTGAGAAATGTGATGATTGCAGACTCTGTAAATAATGAGAAATGAGTAATTAGTAATAACTAGTTAGCCTCATGTGAACCGAATGGCTTTTAATAATGACAATTTAGTATTAACTAGTTAGTGTTATATGAGCCGAATGGCTATTACTCATTACTAATTACTAATTTCTAACTAAAAAACAATGTACGATATAACCAAGGTTCGTGAGGATTTCCCAATCCTATCACGCAAGATATATAACCGTCCACTCGTCTATCTGGACAATGGAGCTACCACACAGAAACCACGCTGTGTGGTAGAGGCTATGGTGGATGAATACTATAATGTAAATGCCAACGTACATCGTGGTGTACATTTCCTGTCACAACAGGCAACAGACCTCCACGAGGCAAGCCGTGAGACAGTACGTTCATTTATCAATGCAAAGAGTACCAATGAGATTCTTTTCACTCGCGGTACAACAGAGAGCATCAACCTACTTGCATTCTCCTTTGGTGAGGCATTCATACATGAAGGCGACGAGATAATTGTCAGCACAATGGAGCACCACTCCAACATCGTGCCTTGGCAGATGTTATGCGAACGCAAGGGCGCCACGCTTCGTGTCATACCTATGACAGACAATGGTGAGCTTTGCCCACTAACACCAGAAGAGGGCTGCCTCAAGGGACAGAGCTTTGAGGAGATGTTCAACGAGCACACCAAACTCGTTTGCTGTGCTCACGTGAGCAACGTACTCGGTACGGTCAATCCTGTCAAGGACATCATACGCATAGCACATGAGCACAACGTGCCAGTCCTTATTGACGGTGCACAAAGCACGCCACACTTCAAGGTGGATATGCAGGAGCTTGACTGCGACTTCTTCGCATTCTCTGGCCACAAGATATATGGTCCTACCGGTGTAGGCGTACTATATGGAAAGGAAGAGTGGCTTGACAAGCTTCCTCCTTACCAAGGTGGTGGCGAAATGATAAAGAACGTTTCATTTGAGAAGACAACATACAACGAGCTTCCTTATAAGTTTGAGGCAGGAACACCAGACTATGTGGCAACCCATGCACTTGCAAAGGCACTCGACTATGTTTCGTCACTCGGCATGGACAACATTTACGCCCATGAGCAGGAACTGACACGCTACGCCATGGAACGTATGAGCCAAATTGACGGTATGCGCTTCATAGGTACGGCAAGCCATAAGGATGCTGTCATCAGCTTCCTTGTCGGCGACATCCATCACCTTGACATGGGTACTCTCCTCGACCGTCTTGGCATAGCAGTACGCACAGGTCACCATTGCGCAGAGCCTCTCATGCGCCGTCTCGGCATTGAGGGAACGGTACGTGCAAGCTTCGGACTCTACAACACAAAGGAAGAGGTTGACGCACTTGTTGCAGGAATAGAGAGAGTGGCTAAGATGTTTTAACATCTCATTTGCCGAGTTCGGCAAATGCCTCATAAAAAGAAAAAAATAAAATAACAATAATAACAAACACCCACATCCACACGGCACTCCCTCCCCATAGAGGGGGATGACTGGGGAGAGGGTCCTATATTATATTATGGCACAGAAACCAAGTATTCCAAAAGGTACACGCGACTTCTCACCAGTGGAGATGGCAAAGCGTAACTACATATTCAACACCATTAAGGATGTGTATGCTCTCTACGGCTTCCAGCAGATTGAGACTCCAGCAATGGAGAACCTCTCAACTCTCATGGGTAAGTACGGCGAGGAGGGCGACAAGCTCCTCTTCAAGATTCTTAACTCTGGCGACTTCCTCCACGGAATGACTGCTGACGAGGTGGCTAACACAAGCACACTCAAGCTTGCGAGCAAGTTCTGTGAGAAAGGTCTCCGCTACGATCTCACAGTGCCTTTCGCACGTTTCGTCGTTCAGCACCGCGAGGAACTCACACTTCCTTTCAAGCGTTACCAAATTCAGCCAGTATGGCGTGCTGACCGTCCACAGAAGGGTCGCTATCGCGAGTTCTACCAGTGTGATGCCGATGTCGTAGGTTCAGAGTCACTCCTCAATGAGGTTGAACTTATGCAGATTGTCGATACAGTATTCACTCGTTTCGGTGTACGTGTATGCATCAAGATTAACAACCGCAAGATTCTCACAGGTATTGCTGAGATGATTGGACAGGCAGACAAGATTGTTGACATCACAGTAGCCATCGACAAGCTCGACAAGATTGGTATTGACGCAGTCAACGAGGAACTTGCCAACGACGGCATACCTGCTGACGCCATTGAGAAACTCCAGCCTATCATCAAGCTTTCCGGTACAAACGCAGAGAAGCTTGCCACAATGAAGGAGGTACTCAAGGACAGCGAGATTGGTCTCAAGGGTGTAGAGGAAAGCGAATATATCCTTTCAAAGCTCACAAGCCTCAACAACGAGATAGAGCTTGACCTCACACTCGCACGTGGTCTCAACTACTACACAGGTGCCATTTTCGAGGTTAAGGCTCTCGACGTACAGATTGGCTCTATCACTGGTGGTGGACGCTACGACAACCTCACAGGCATCTTCGGTATGCCAGGACTTAGCGGTGTAGGTATCTCATTTGGTGCTGACCGTATCTTCGACGTGCTCAACCAGCTCGACCTTTATCCAAAGGAGGCTGTTAATGCTACACAGCTTCTCTTCGTCAACTTCGGTGAGGCAGAGACAGACTTCTGTCTTCCAATCCTTGCAGAGGTGCGCAAGGCAGGCATCCGTGCCGAGATTTACCCAGATGCAGCCAAGATGAAGAAGCAGATGTCATATGCCAATGCGAAGCAGATTCCTTTCGTTGCAATCGTAGGTGAAAGCGAGATGGCAGAGGGCAAGGTAAACCTCAAGAACATGATTACAGGCGAACAGCAGATGATTGCTCCAGCAGATATTGCCCACGCAATCTGCCAGTAATAATCGTCTTGTATAGAATATGCAGACGCTCCGTCAAATTTCATTGACGGAGCGTCTTTTTTATGCCCATTAAAGCCAAAGATGATTACTCCTTTCCGAAATATGCAGGTGTCTCACCCCATTGTTCCGTAGGCCACTTGATGATTGTATTTCCGTAATGATGAACTATTTGAACTATTTCATGAACTTGTTTAGACGCTCGATGGCGGTGTTGAATGCCTTGACGTTGATGTTGTAGTCGGGTACGAGGTTCATCTTTGTGTCATATACAAGTAAACCTCCTTCTGCGCTCTTCTCAAGTATTGTGTCGCCTTCGACAATAAATGCGTAGTTGAGCTCAGAGCCTACCACGTGCCAGTTACGGCTTTGAGTGTCTGTGAGCTGGTGTCCCATTGAGTAGTCGTCATCTGGATTTGTTACGCCGAGGGCGTTACGCATGACAGTTGGCACGATGTCATAGTGTGTGGTACGATGTGTATATACCTTGTGCTCCTTGTTAGGTATATGCACTATGAGAGGAACCATAATCTGGTGCTTTGAGAAGTTGCCGTTGTGTCCCCAGTAATTCTTTTTGTTCTCGTTGAACTCCTGTGAGTGGTCACCTGTTATGACAATCATTGTGTTTCCTTCAAGTCCAGTTTCCTTTAATGCTTCGATGACCTTGCCCACAAGTTCGTCTGCCTGATAACACGTGTTGCGGTACAGATTCCAGAATGGAACTGGGTCGGTGTCGTTGTTCAGCTCATCATACTTGGCGTATTCCCATGCAGGTTTGAATGGCTGTGGGTGCTTTGACGAAGGCTCAAAACTATGAGGTAAGTCGTAGAACATGAAGGCAAAGAATGGCTCTTTCCTTTTCTTTTCTGACTTGATATCTGAAATGAAGTCTTTTGTTATTTGCTCATCACGGTCATAAACAGTCTTTCCGGGAGTGTCTATTCTTACTCCTTTCTCCTTTGCAAATAGTACTTTACCGAATGGTGGGCTAAGTTGACTTGCTCCGGGATAGTTTCTGAATGTGTAGCCTTTATTGCGTGCCACGTCAAGTATAATTGGTGTGATATGGTTGCTCTCTGTTATATTCCAATAGTATGAAGGGATGGAGAAGAAAAAGCTGTACACACCGCTTCGTGTACCATTACTACCGCTAAGATGATTCCTGAATATAAGGTTTTCCTGAGCATAGTTGTAGATATTAGGCATACACTCTTTTGTTAATGCACGTGTGTTCCATGAATCGAGGAGTATGAACACAATGTTCATGTTTGTGCTGGCGTTTGCTGTCTCGATAGGATGAAGTGGATAAACCATGTTGCCGTTGGAAGAACCAAAGCTTACTTCCACCTGTTTTGGAGGCGTAAGTCTTAGGGTCTTTGCAAGTAGAGTGTAGGATGTGGTAGGAAAATAGTAGGGGAGAAGTCGTTCGCTTACTATTACAGATTGCTTTTGGTAGAATGACGCAAAGATATGATAGACATGAGCAAACAATGTACTTCCTACCATTATTGCTATGACAATACCTATGTTCTTTCCTTTTACGTATCCCTTTTTAATTATTGCTTTGACAAGCCACCAAGCACCTATGCATGCTCCTGTTGTGAGTATGATGTACAAGATATATTGAATATACAGCCGTGTGTCGAATGTGAATATCTGTGATGCTCCGGGGCCTGTCACCATATTGATGACAAAACCGTTGATGTGAAATTTGTATATTTGATATACTTGCTCGTTCACATAGCATAGGATAATGCCCAATGTTGCGAGAATACTCATCGCACCTTTGGCTGTCTTTTTAAGTGTTGTGATTGCTATTAAGGCATAAACGATATAGATGATGAGCGACAGGCATGCAGCGTGTGAAATGGAAGATGTGATGTAGAACATCCATCCCATGAAATCCATTACACCTAATATTTGGCTGTTTAGAATATACCAAATGAACATCAGGGTAATGACTGTCGTAAGGAGACAGTAGTATGCAAATCCTTCTTTGAGGGTTGTACCCAGTTGTTTGAAATAGTTCATATTTGTTTACTGTTCTTTTGCTCTTCTTGTTATAGATATGCTCTTCGATTATCGCATTAGTACCTTTCCTGTCTTTGGGTCAACCATCTTGAGCCATTCTTCGCGGGTACGCTTCCAGCGGTTGTGAGTCCACAACCAGTATTGTGGTGCTCTCTGGATGCTCTTTTCCAAGGCACGTGTGAAGGCCTCCGTTATCTCCCAGTCAGGAATATCCTTGGTCTCATCTGCGAGGAGCTGGAGGTCGATGTGATAATATCCACGGCGTGGACGTGAGATGTCAAGATATATGGCACGGTCATTGAAACGCTTGGTTATCGTTTCTGCACCTGTAAGTACTGGGGTATCATGATTGAGAAAATCTGTCCAGTAGTGGATGTTGTTCCAGAAAGGTACTTGGTCAGCAATATATCCCATAACCATAATACGACCGTCACGATGACATTCTACTCGGCGACGGAGAATCTCGGACATTGGTACGCACTTAGGTCCCATGCGTTCGCGCAGGATGAGGAAGAACTTGTCCATAACCTTATTCTCAAGAATATGGTAAATCTGTCCGCCGAATGTCTTCTTGTCTATAAACATACCTACTGTGGTGACCCATTCCCAGTTGCAGTAATGACCAAGGAGTATGGTTACAGATTGTCCCTTTGCCTCAGCATCGTTCATATAATGTAGGTTGCTGTATGTCACACGTCTTCTCATCTCCTTCTTACTTACAGAAAGAAGCTTGAGTGTCTCCACCACGTAGTCGGCAAGAAAATGGTAGAATTTCTTCTCTATGTCGATTATCTCCTTCTGGCTCTTGTCAGGAAAGGAGTCGGTAAGATTCTTGCGCACAAGTTTCTTTCTATAGCCGACAACCTTGTAAACCAAAAGATAAATTCCGTCTGCAATAATATATAGAACGCACAATGGCAGGAGAGATAAGAGGTATGTCAATCCGTAAATTATACCAAAGAGTATCTTCTCGCCAAAATTGAGTGTATATACAGATGTCTTGTTTGCCATTATCTTATTGTTCTGCTGTTAACTTATCTTCCGTCATACGTTCCATGTATGACTGTATGATTGCTTTGAGTTCCTTCTCCATTATCTTGAAACGAGTGTCATCCTTACTCACGAGGTTCTTTGTGAGCATCCAGTCGTCCTTAATGTTGTATATTGCCTTGACATTCGTTCCGTCAAACTGGAGGAGATAGTCATCCTTGACATACTGGTAGATGCCGTTGTTGTAGTTGACTGCCCATGTGTCCTTGTCGCTTGTGGCAAGAAGATTCTTGCCGAATGCCACGAACGGTTTGTCATATCCGAGGTAACTGAGGACAGTAGGCATGATGTCTATCTGCTGGGCGATGCAATGGCGACGCTCTGGCTTTATCGTACCCGAAGGGTCGTAGAAGAGGATTGGTGAACCGAATCCGCCAAGGTCAGTCATGTACTCCGGATGGTCAGATAGGTTGGTATGGTCGGACGTAAATACAAAGAGCGTATTCTTGAACCAAGGCTGCTTGCTGGCTGTCTCGAAGAAACGCTTCAAGGCATGGTCGGTATAGCGGATGCACTTGTGTATTACGTTGTTGCCTTCCTCCTTATATATATTCTTGTATTCGTCTGGCACAACGTAAGGATGATGGCTACTTGCGGTAAATACTGCCGTGATGAATGGTTCCTTCATCTCGTTCATCTTGGTTGCGTAGAACTGGAGGAACGGTTCGTCCCATATTGCCCATGTGCCGTCAAAGTCCTTGTCTCCGTCAAAGCGTTTGTCTTGATTATACTCCGTTCTGCCAAAGTAATCCTTGAATCCTGTTGCACGTGCGAATGCCTGGAATCCCATGCTTCCATTCTCTGCTCCGTGGAAGAAGGCTGAGTAGTAACCTTCCTTGCCAAGTTCTCCTGCCAATCCACTCACATTGTTCATGGATGAAGGAGTGAGGAAGAATGGCTCTACGAACATTGGGATGCTTGAAAGTATTGACGGCATTCCGTCTATGCTCTTTCGTCCATTGCAGAAAGTGTAGTCAAAGCTAAGGCTCTTCTCGTAGAGTGAATCTATGAATGGAGCGTAGCCCTTGTACTTGCCACCTTCAAGTCTTTCGTTGTATTTGCCTATGTATTCGCGGCCAAAACTCTCAACGATGAGAACAACAACATTGTGACCTTTGAGCGAAGCATGAAGGGACGAATCGCATTTCTCGTCATAGACATGAACAGGAGAATAAATCCTGTCAAGTTCTTCCTTTGTGAAATATTGTGGGTTAACGAATGTCTTCTTTGTCAAAGTACGAATAAGCGAGAAAGGAGTGTTGAGTATGACAGCTGCCTCAGCAGGACGATTGACATACTGGTTTGCGTTGCTTATCGTTATCGGGCGTACGGCTGTAGTTGCTCCGCCTCTCATTCCGCATATCGTGAGCGGTATGTACTGGAGGAAGCATGCAAAGTGAATGGCGTAGTATTGAGACAATCTCTTCCAATCTGGGAAGAATATGTTTCCCTTTGGCGTCACATAGAGTCGATATAATCCGTAGAAAAGTACGCCAGCAAAGATTACCAGATACCAATGGCGCAGGAACTCGGTTCCCATGATGCTGAGCATGTTACCTTCGTTGCTAAATTCGCTAAAGACGGACATGGTCGTGCGTCTTCCAGTATATTGGAAATAAACGGAATCAACAACATTTATCGCAATAAAGATTGAGTTGAGTATGACAAACATCCACCTACAAATATTTGCCCACAGCTTTGATTCCTTGAAATGCAAAGGGAAGAGCATGAATGCTGCATACAGGATGTTGGTATAGAGGATTGCAGAGGTGTCGAACATCCAGCATCCTGTGAGGATGTCTGTCCACGAGTTGCGGAAGAATGATTCGGAGAAAAGGCTCCAGTTCTCCAACAGGTACTCAATACGGCAGATGGCGTATGCCACATACACGAGTGCGATATTGCACACGAATGCTACGATGTTGGATGTATAATTCCTCTTTATTTCCATGTCTTTTATGTCAAGTTCTTTATTGTTGAGAGTCTATAGTGAGTCAGTACTGAGTCTATACTTAGTCAATACTTTGTCTCAACCTGGCAAGTTAATTTTTAACTTTTAATTTTTAACTTTTAACTCTGCAGGATTGCTGCCGCTTTCTCGGCTATTGTCCTTGGCTCAATCTGGTTCATGCAACGGAGGTCACCAAACTGGCAAGGCTTGTTGCCGTATATTGAGCATGGGCGACAAGGCATGTCGATGTCTATTATGTTGTCACGTCCTTGGCTGTATGCCGTAAATCCTGCCTTAGGATGAGTTGCGCCCCAGATGCTGAGTGTCTTTGTTCCCACCATGGCAGCCATGTGCATATTGGCTGAATCCATGCTAATCATGAGGTCAAGCTGAGTCATGAGGAGAAGCTCATCACGAAGACCGTTCAACTTGCCGCATGTTGACTTTATTCCGTCACATTCCCAAGTCTTGAGTTCCTCACTCTCCTCCTTTCCTGCTCCAAAGAGGAACACCTTGTAACCCTTCTCCAACAAGAGCTGAGCGGCAAGGCGCATCTTGTCAAGCGGATAGACTTTCTGGGCATGTGCAGCAAATGGAGCGATACCTATCCATTTATCTCCTTCTGCCTTTGTTCCCGTAAACTTACGGATTTCAACGAGAGATGACTGAAGAACAAATCGTTCCATGACAGCCCTGCGACCGTTATAGTCAACCTTGAAGTCTATATTGAGAAGTTTGCGGAACACATCGGCATAACGCTCTGTCATTAGAGGAAGTTCCTTGGCATCCTGACTATGACCGATTAGAGCCTTCTTGTCGTCACGTCCCTTGTCAATCACTCCCACCTTTACTCCTGCCATACGGAAACAGAATCTCACATACTTGGTGCGAAGAACGTCGTGGATGTCAGCCACAGCGTTGAACTCATGCTTTCGGAGTTCCTTATAGAGCTTTGTCAACCCCGTTATTCCCTTGTAGTCATCGAGGTCTATGCCAATCACGTTCACGTTGGCTGGCATCCACTCGTACAT
>R24__coassemble_1090_pt1 | contig 15730 bp, 7 predicted proteins | sample R24__metabat2_low_PE_026 | metagenome-assembled genome bin R24
GGTATGTAGTGGATGGTAAAGGAATGCCTTTGGATTATGTGAATGTACTCCTTGGTCAGTCAAGTGACTCATCTATGGTTCAGTGGGCGGTGACTAATGAAAAAGGTTATTTCGCGATACCGAAAGATGGAAGAGGTGACTATCTCAAGGTATCATCGGTCGGATACGGTACGACATTTATAAATAATTTTTCTAAGTCACCTATCAGGATTGTACTCAAAGAGAATGATTTGATGCTTGGTGGCGTTACCGTAAAGGGATTCCGTCCAGCTGTCAAGTTAACTAAGGAAGGATTCTCAACAGGAGTGGAGAATACACCTATTGCCTATGCTGGTTCTGCTTCTGATGTTCTGGAACAGATTCCTATGGTTCAGAAGAATGGCGATGAGGTAAAGGTTTTCGGTAAGGGTAATCCTATCATCTATGTTAATGGCAGACGATTGAGAGATATCTCCGAACTTGATGGCATAAAGTCGCAGGATGTTAAAAGTGTGGAAGTCATCACAAATCCAGGTGCTAAGTATGATGCCACAGTTCAATCAGTCATTAAGATATATACTAAGTTACCTGTCGGTGAGGGCTTTGGCGTTGACGTCACTTCGTACTATCGTCAGTCAGAAACATGGAGAACGAAGCAGATGGCAAACTTCAAATATCGAAAGGGTGCTTTTGAAGTGTTTGATGAAGTGTCATATACAGGTGGTGAGTTTAAGTCATATTCCGAAAACCAGCAGACGGTTTTTGGTAATGAAGATTGGTCACAGCATCTTAGCACTACTTCATCCGAAATGTCAGACAAATTGAGGAATATCTTTGGTATCAACATAGAACTTGCAAAGGACAATTTTGTGGGTGCAAAGTACCGTACTGACTTCCTCCTTGACTATAGCTTGTCGGCTGATATCAGAAGTACCGTAGTAGAAAACGGGGCAAACGAAGATTTCAAGACAACTAATGCGTCAAAGGACAAGAGCCCTGTGGGACATCAACTTAATGTGTACTATGCAGGAAAGATAAACGACTGGGACATCAACCTTGATATTGACTATGTTAATAGTAAAAGCAGGATGGAAAATGAATATGTGGAAAAGAGCAACAAGGGTGTAAACCGAACGGTAACCCCTAACAATAATATCAGCAACTCCCTCTTTGCTTCTCGCTTGGTCTTTGAGGCACCACTATGGAGAGGTACATTAACTTATGGGGCAGAATATACTTATGTATCCCGTAATGATGATTATATTGATCAGACAGGTTGTGTCCCAACTACTTACAGTACTCTAAAGGAGGCAAATGTAATGCCATTCGTCGAGTACTCTAAGCTTACTCCTATTGGCCAGATTACATTTGGTGTGAGAAACGAGAATGCTTCATTTGAATACTTTGATAATGGAGTTAAGGCGGAGGACAAGAGTCGTTCGTATAGTCAGTGGTTTCCATGTTTCGTATATGGCACACAACTTGGTAAAGTGAAAGCTCAGCTGTCATTCTCAGGAAAGACACACCGCCCTTCATACCGACAGTTGAGTAATGACATGATTTATGGCAACCGTTTCACATGGCAGTCAGGTAATCCTTTCCTGAAACCAGAGTATATCTATGATGCTTCTTTTACTGCTATTTGGAAGGTATTGATGGTGAATGTCAGTTATAATGATATAAATGATGCAATATTCTATTCTGCTGATCGTCTTACATATCAGGGCGTTCCTGTGACAAAGATTGCTTTTGAGAATGTTGATCATTGGAAACTTATGACTGCTGCCCTATCAGTAAATCCTAAGTTCGGAATATGGAGACCAAGTCTTACTCTTTCTTTGCAGAAACAGTTTTACACTCATTATGATGGTGTGAAAAGTCGTAAGTTGAATAAACCTATTCCTTATTTTCAGTTCAGCAACAATATAACTTTCAGCAAGAGCATGATTGGTTATCTGTCTTTCGTATATCAAGGAAAGGGTGATTATCAGAATATATATCTGAACAAGGATATGACTGTGCTTAATGTCTCGTTGACAAAGACTTTCATGAATGATAAACTAAGTGTCAAGATTGAGGGTAATGACCTGTTTAAGAGCCGTCGTGACGGAAGTCTCCTTTATTTCCCGAATATGACACTTGACAATTCCAACAGTTATGATAGCCGATATGCGGGAGTAACTGTGAGATATAAGCTCAATCCATCAAAATCGAAGTATAAGAGTCAGAGTGAAGTTGATAGAGAACTCAAACGTTTGTAGTATTATTTGACTATAATTTGCATAACTGTATAGATAGTTAAGTTTTTTGTAGATTTTTTGTACCTGTTATCTAAAACAGGATGGCTGTGGTAAAAACCTTTTACCACAGCCTATAAATGTTATTATTATGATATACAGATTAAATGATTTAGATATTGTATTATGGACAACTGTTTGTTCCATATTGTTTTTGACGTTTTCTTTTGTTGTCCTTAATCAAAAGAGAATGGCTGTTTTTATGAATTACTATACTTCTGATTTGGATTGTTTGGGACATGTTTTCCTGATTCAAACGATGGGTGTTCTTCTTCTATATATTCCGATAAAAACAATTTTTGAGATAGATGGATTCAATTATAATTCGCCATTACAATTTCTGAATTATTGCATCTTGTTCCCTATGATAATAGAATTTATTGTATGTGGTTTGGTCCTAAGATTCGTATCACTATATATGAATAAGTTAGTTGCAATCGTCGGAAGCGCATTGTTAATATCCATGTTGCAAGAACAGGGTATGCTGATAATAGTATTTTGGGTAATATCTTTGTCCACTTGCATGGTATTCTATAAGAACCACAGTTTGATTTTCGTCATGTTTATGCATTCTATGACTAATCTTGTAATATTCTTGTTAAATAATCTCTCATTATTAGGTGCTACCATACCGCTAAATAATGAAATACTTTTCGTCATCTTTACAATAGGAATGTTGCTATATATTTATTCTGTATATCTTATAGGAAAGAGAAATATTCATTCCATATTTCGCATTATCCAAAGGTTGAGGAAGCGGTCATAGACGATGTATGAGCCATCTTCTTCATGTGTAAGTAGTGCTCAAGGAGTATGGCTGTCACGGAAGTATTCTGGCGAAATAGGGTCTTCTATGATAAATGGATTGTCTTGATATATAACCGTTTATTTTATTATGTTTTTTACGTTACGTAAATTTCATAATGAAAAGATTGAGAGATGAAGGTGATAAAACAAAGGCAACAAAAGGGCGTGTTCCCATTGCAGCCTTTGATATGACAAATGTTCTTTAGTCTGCCTATCCAAGGTTATGACTCTTATGTGACTCCGATGTAAGTCCGCTGTTCCTCTGCTATTTTGCAGATAAGTAGCAGATTTTCAACGAATGTATAAGAGACCGATAAGAGAAAGAGGTAAATATTGTGTAGAATGCTAATTAGTTTTAGTCTGCAAATAGTGGGTATTATGTTATACCACAAAAGTACCCGTTTTTGAGGTTAGTTATTCTACTTTATTCAATTTCTCAATAGAATATGTGGCGATTCCTATGCCATTTTCGTCAACACAATAACATGACCCATCGTCGTTGATTTTACCAATAAACATTATTTTATCTCTACTATATTGTTCATGTTCAACTTTGTCACCAACTTTTAGGTTTTCCGTTTTGTGGGTAGTGTTTATTTCTGTATCTTTGCTTTTTGACTGTTTTGTGGGCGTAACTTTATTATAGTCAGTGATATTGTTTTCAAGAAGATGTTGCTTGATTGTGTTCACATCATTCGTCATTCCCCATATCTTAAAGAATAGTATGATATTCAATACACCCCATACTACCATAATAACATACACTAATCCAATAAATCCTCCCATAATCACAAATGTTTTAAGTTAATTGTTTTAGTCAGTACATAATGCGTATTATGTTGAACCGACGTGTTATTAATTCTGCGTTACAAATATAGTTGATTTTTTTAACGTGTAAAAAAATCCCCAATATTTTAATAGATTTGTTTTCCAGATCTCTTATTGTGGCTATATACGGAGAATGACGAAAATGGATATACCTGTCTCGTTTTTGTTCTAAAGTTCATAGTCAGTACTTAGTCAGTACTTCGTCTATAGTTAGTCAGTACTTTGACGGTACTTTAATAGTACTCGGATTGCGACATGAAGGGAAATAATGTTGTCTTTTATTCTTTTGTAGCAGAAGTTGCATAAAAAGGGAAAAAAGGCTGCGGGGAGATTCCTCACAGCCTTTAATATTTTGTATCTTTTTGTTCTGGCTTTAATCCTTAGCTATTTCCTTCACGAAGTCCATGAAGAGTGGGTGTGGCTTGAGGACTGTGCTTGAGTATTCTGGATGGAACTGAGTACCGATGTACCAGCGCTTCTCTGGAATCTCGACAATCTCCACGAGGTCGCTATCTGGGTTGATGCCGACACATGCCATGCCTGCCTTCTCGTACTCCTCCTTGTATGTGTTGTTGAACTCGTATCTGTGGCGGTGACGCTCGCTTATCTCCGTCTCACCGTATATTGTGGCTACACGGCTGTCTTTGCGGAGGGTACAGCCGTATGCACCAAGTCGCATGGTACCTCCCATCTTTGTGATGGACTTCTGCTCTTCCATGATGTCGATGACGTTGTGTGGAGTCTTCTCGTCCATCTCACGTGAGTTGGCGTCCTTGTAGCCGAGTACGTTACGTGCAAACTCGATGACCATCATCTGCATACCGAGACAGATACCGAACGTTGGGATGTCGTGCTCACGTGTGTAGTGGGCTGCGATAATCTTGCCCTCTATGCCTCGCTGGCCAAAGCCTGGGCATACGAGGATTCCCTTGACGCCTGAGAGCTTCTCTGCCACGTTGTCCTCTGTTATCTCCTCGCTGTTGATGAAGTCCATCTTTATCTTCACACCATTGTAGATACCTGCAAGGTTGAGGCTCTCGCGGATACTCTTGTACGCATCCTGAAGGTCGTACTTGCCAACGAGGCCTACGCGTACCTCACGCTCTGCTGAACGCTGGAGGTTGAGGAAGCGGTTCCAAGGAATCATGGCTGGTGTCTCGCCTACAGGAATGCCGAACTTGCGGAGGATGGCAGAGTCAAGTCCTTGTCTCTGCATGCTTACAGGTACCTCGTAGATGCTTGGCATGTCTTCACTCTGTACGACACATTCGAGGTCAACATTACAGAATGAGGCCACTTTCTGGCGCATACCGTCAGAAAGATGTTTCTCAGTACGGAGTACGAGTACATCTGGCTGAATACCCATTCCTTGCATCTCCTTTACGGAGTGCTGTGTTGGTTTAGTCTTCAGCTCGTCGGCTGCCTTGAGGTAAGGCACGTAGGTGAGGTGAACGCTGATGGCGTTCTTGCCCAATTCCCAGCGCAACTGGCGTATTGCCTCAAGGAATGGGGCTGACTCGATGTCTCCGATTGTTCCACCAATCTCTGTGATTACGAAGTCGAACGTACCTTCAAAAGAACGTATGTTGTTCTTTATCTCGTCTGTGATGTGAGGTACGACCTGAATGGTCTTGCCGAGGTAGTCGCCACGACGCTCCTTCTCGATGACGCTCTGGTAGATACGTCCAGTGGTCATGGAGTTGTTACGAGTGGTACGGATGCCCGTGAAACGCTCATAGTGACCGAGGTCGAGGTCTGTCTCCATACCGTCAACAGTCACGTAGCACTCTCCATGTTCGTATGGGTTGAGAGTACCTGGGTCGATGTTGATGTATGGGTCAAACTTCTGAATGGTAATGCTGTAGCCTCTTGCCTGTAACAGCTTACCTATACTTGATGAAATGATTCCTTTACCGAGTGAGGAAACAACGCCTCCTGTAACGAAAATATAACGAGTCATGTGTGTCTGAGTTTTTAAGTTTTTAAGTTTTTAAGTTTGTGAGTTTTTAAGTTTTGAACTTTAGTTTGTAGTTAAAGAGAAGTTAAAAAGAAGTTATATAGGAAGCTAAAAAGACGAATGTCTATCGCATAGTGATTTAAAAAACAATCCGCAAAAAAGTATCGTCTTTTTAACTCCTTTTTAACTCCACTATAACTACTCTATAACTCCTTACAAGTAAAGCGTAAGCTATACTTGCTAAAGTTGAGTTAAGTTTTAGAGCCACTGTTAAGACTTAATTCTTTTTATTTATGTTTGTATTGTGGCTATCATTTCTTTGAGTTCTTTTCGTACCAGTCAACGAAACTCTTGGCAGCAAGACGGGCACCTCCTTGTGTTGGGTAGTGACCTGTGAAGTACCAGTCGCCAGGATGATTTGGTATGGCAGAGTGAAGACCTTCGATTGTCTGAAAAACAAGTTCGATTGGTGTTGTCACGCCATCTGGACGAAGGAGTTCAACCATCTTGGCATTTAGTTCCTCTGCTGTGAATGGTTCGTAGATGGAACGTATTGCCTCAAGGTCACCAGCCTTGCACTTGGCGTATGTTTCATCAAGTATGTTCGTCATCTTGCGTTCACGCAGGAGAGACACACATGCCTGAAAGGCGATGAACTCGCCAATACGACTCATGTCTATTCCGTAATAGTCAGGATAGCGTATCTGAGGAGCAGAACTTACGATGACAATCTTCTTCGGGTGCAAGCGGTCAAGAATCTTGATGATGCTCTCCCTAAGGGTTGTGCCACGGACGATGCTGTCATCTATTACGACAAGGTTATCCACATTTGGTTCGACTGAGCCAAACGTGATGTCATAGACATGGGCGGCAAGGTCGTTACGGGTGCTTCCCTCTGTGATGAATGTACGTAACTTGATGTCTTTCCATACCACCTTCTCCGTTCGGATTACTGGTGAGATGCTTCTCATGCCGTCGAGCATGCCGTAATATGCAACCTCGGCAGTATTAGGAATATATGAGAATACTGAGTGCTCAAGGTCGCCATCTACAGCCTTGAGAATCTGATCACGTAACTGGTAGCCAAGTTGCTTGCGCTCCTTGTGGATGTCATAGTCGTTTCCACGGCTGAAATATATACGCTCAAATGAACAGGCCTTATTCTCAGCAGCAGGCAGAATCTGTTCAAGACGCATCTCGCCAGCACGATTGATGATGAGTGCCTGTCCCCTCTGTAGTTCCTTAACGTCCTCAAGGTTGAGGTCGAATGTCGTCTGGAGTACAGGACGCTCGCTGGCAATAGCCACAATCTCGTCGTCCGCATAGTAGAAGGCAGGACGGATGCCAGAAGGGTCACGCATCGAAAACATCTCTCCGCTTCCCGTCATTCCGCACATCACGTAGCCTCCGTCAAAGTGGGGGAGTGTTGTCTTGAGTACGTTACTCATATCTACGTGTGAGTCAATATACTCCGTGATGTCAGTTGATTCAAGTCCTTGCTCTTTTGCCTCCACGAAGAGACGTTCCACCTCACGGTCAAGACGATGACCCATAAGTTCGAGCATGATGTAAGAGTCGCTATAGATACGTGGGCTCTGTCCCTGCTGGGTAAGGAAAGCAAAGACCTCATCTATATTGGTCATGTTGAAGTTGCCACAGAGACACAGGTTCTTGGCTCTCCAGTTGTTACGTCTGAGGAATGGATGCACGTACTTGAGTCCTCCCTTACCAGTAGTAGAATAACGAAGATGACCCATGTACAGTTCGCCAAGAAAGGCGGGTCCTGCAGATGGGTCATCCTCGTCGATAGATGATATTTGCTGATAAATGGAGCCGAAGACTTTGGTGATGGCATCTTTGCCCTCAGCCTTCTCTCTATACATGTATTCGTGTCCCGATGGTTGGTGGAGTTTGACGCTGGCGACACCAGCTCCCTCTTGACCTCTGTTATGCTGCTTTTCCATCATAAGGTAGAGCTTGCCAAGAGCGTAGTGCTTATCGCCATACTTCTTCTCGTAATAATCAAGCGGTTTGAGCAATCGTATCATTGCCACACCACATTCATGCTTTAATGATTCCATTTTGAGTGTGTTTGTATTAAAACCGCTTGCAAATGTACGGAGTTTTATTGATACCGCAAGCAGTTTTTAAATAAAAATACGATTATGATGTCAAAAAGAACTGTAAAGATGATTATTTTGGACAATTTGCTAAAATGTAAAAATTGTCCAATTGCTTACAAAATTTCAGCCATTTGATGGGTTTTTATTTTAAATCATAAGTATATTTGACCATTTGGCACGAAACACTTTGTAAATTCATCAAAAAGGAGTAAATTTGCGCCTAAATTCAAATACAGTTAAAACAACAAATGAAAGTACTGAAATTTGGCGGAACATCCGTAGGTTCCGTAGAAAGCATTCTTAATCTTAAGAAAATCGTAGAGGCATGCGATGAGCCTGTAGTTGTAGTCGTTTCTGCTCTGGGAGGAATAACCGATAAGCTTATCGGGACTTCCAAGCTTGCAGTCACCGGTGATACCGCATACCTCACCTCGTACAACGAGATGGTGGAGCGCCACCACGCCATGATAGAAGCCATTATCACGGATGCTGACAAGAAGGCTCACCTCCTTGCTACCGTAGATGATCTCCTCGAACAATTACTCGGAATATACAAAGGCGTCTTCCTTCTCCGCGACCTCAGCGAGAAGACAAGTGCCGCTATCGTCTCTTTCGGAGAACGTATTTCAAGTAATATCGTGGCAACACTCGTGAAGGATGCAAAATGGTACAATTCACTTGAATACATCAAGACAAAAAAAAGACACGGCAAGAATTATTACAGCAACAGCATCTCTGCACCACTCATCAAGCAGGCATTTGCTGACTTTATGAGCGGAAAGGCTGACCACAAGGTTTGTCTCGCAGGTGGATTCATCTCCACAGATGTTGTAACAGGTGAAATAACGAACCTCGGACGTGGCGGTTCAGATTACACGGCAGCCATTATTGCTGCCACGCTCGACGCCAAGGTTCTCGAGATATGGACGGACGTAAGCGGATTCATGACAGCTGACCCTCGTGTCATCAATACGGCTTATCCGATTGACCAGTTGTCATACGTGGAGGCAACCGAGCTTTGTAACTTCGGTGCCAAGGTGGTTTACCCTCCTACAATCTATCCTGTTTGCGTCAAGAACATCCCTATCCTCATCAAGAATACGTTCCGACCAGAGGATAAGGGAACAATCATCACAGCCGACTGTGACAAATCTGCTCGTGCCATCAAGGGTATCTCAAGTATCAACAACACGAGCCTCATCACGGTCAGCGGTCTCTCCATGGTGGGTGTCATCGGTGTCAACCAGCGCATCTTCTCCACTCTTGCCGCAAACGGCATAAGTGTGTTCCTGGTGAGTCAGGCTTCTTCTGAGAATTCTACATCAATTGGTGTCCGTAACGAAGATGCTGATGCTGCATGTGAGGTATTGAACAACGAGTTTGCCAAGGAGATTGAACTTGGTTCTATGTTCAAGATGAAGCTTGAGCGTGACCTTGCTACCGTAGCCATCGTGGGTGAGAACATGAAGCACACTCCAGGTATTGCTGGTAAGCTCTTCGGAACTCTCGGACGTAACGGTATCAGCGTTATTGCATGTGCACAGGGTGCGAGTGAGACAAACATCTCTTTCGTCGTAGAGAGTAAGTCACTCAGAAAGAGTCTTAACGTAATTCACGACTCCTTTTTTCTGTCAGAGTACCAAGTCCTGAACGTGTTCCTCTGCGGAATTGGTACGGTGGGCGGAAGTCTTCTCGAACAGATTGCTGGTCAGCAGAAGAAACTCATGAAGGAGCGTAACCTCAAGATAAATGTCGTAGGTATTGCAAGCGGTCATAACGCAATCTTTGACCGTAACGGCATAGACCTCACACAATACAACGAGAATGGAGTGTTCTCCGTTGCTAAGCTTCGTTCTATGCTCAAGCAAGCCGAGCCAAGCGACCTCACACGTCTCAAGAACGAGGTCATCGGTATGAATATCTTCAATAGTGTGTTCGTTGATTGTACGGCAAGTTCGGATGTGCCAAGTCTCTATCACGATTTCCTCAGCCACAACATCTCTGTGACTGCAGCAAACAAGGTGGCAGCATCTGGCGACTACGAGAACTATGCCAAGCTCAAGGCTACGGCTCGCAAGCGTGGTGTGAAGTTCCTCTTCGAGACAAACGTGGGAGCAGGTCTTCCGATCATCAATACGATAAATGACCTCCGCAACTCAGGCGACAAGATATTGAAGATTGAAGCTGTCCTTTCGGGTACGCTCAACTTCATCTTCAACACCATATCCGAGAAGATTCCTTTCTCTGAGACGGTGCGCCTTGCAAAGGAAGAGGGTTATGCAGAACCTGACCCACGTGTTGATTTGAGTGGACAGGACGTTATCCGCAAACTTGTTATCCTTTCTCGTGAGGCTGGTTACAAGTTGAGTCAGGAAGACGTGACAAAGGAACTCTTCATTCCTCAGTCATTCTTTGATGGCACACTTGAAGAGTTCTGGAAGAACCTCCCAAGTCTTGATGCCCAGTTTGAGGCTGACCGTAAGGTACTCGAGTCAGAGCACCAGCGTTGGCGCTTTGTGGCTAAGCTTGAAAACGGCAAAGGTAGCGTAAGTCTCCAGAAGGTGGGTGAACGTCATCCATTCTACGGGCTTGAGGGCAGCAACAACATTATCCTCATCACCACGGAGCGTTACAACCAGTACCCAATGCTCATACAGGGTTATGGAGCTGGTGCAAGCGTGACGGCAGCAGGAGTATTTGCTGACATCATGTCGATTGCTAACATTTAGGCCCCCGACCCCCGAAGGGGGCGGCCATCCGGAAGAGGTGGAAGCGGATGTTTTTCCAGTCTTCCCTATAAGGATGGAACGGCTTAAAGATGCTTGACGACAAGAAAATGTAAACAAACAAATAATAATAATATTCGGTCATCTTCCCCCTTGAATCCGGATGGCCGCCCCCTTCGGGGGTCGGGGGGCCTTATAGTGAAACACATAATAATTCTTGGTGACGGAATGGCTGACTGGCCAGTTGAGTCACTCGGTAACATGACATTACTTCAGTATGCCAAGACACCTTACATGGATTTGCTTGCAAAGAAAGGTAAGACAGGTATGCTGAAGACCGTGCAAGACGGATTCCATCCTGGAAGCGAGGTGGCTAACTCAAGCATCCTCGGCTACGACCAGGAAAAAGTATATGAGGGTCGTGGACCTCTCGAAGCAGCAAGTATAGGAGTGGAACTTGCTCCTGATGATATGGCTATCCGCTGTAACATCATCTGCATAGAGGGCGACTTAATCAAGAACCACTCATGTGGACGACTTGAGACGGAGGAGGGTGACATCCTCATCAAGTATCTTCAGGACAAACTTGCAAACGACCCTGAGATAGTGGCTAAGTATGGTAACATTGTCCACTTCTACACAGGTGTTCAGTATCGTCACCTCCTCGTAATCAACGGAGGAAACAAGTACATCAAGTGTACTCCTCCTCACGATGTTCCTCTCCATCCTTGGCGACCAGAACTCGTGAAGCCAGATACAGAGGCAGAGGCAAAGGCACTTGCCAATGGCGCAAAGCCTACAAAGCTTTCGGCAACAGAGACGGCAGAGCTTATCAACACGCTTATCGTTAAGTCGCAGGAACTTCTTGGCAAGCATCCTTTCAACGCACAGAGGATTGCTGAGGGCAAGGACCCAGCAAACAGCATCTGGCCTTGGGCAGGAGGTTATCGTCCACACATGGCTACGTTGCAGGAGACATTCCCACAGATAAAGAAGGGTGCGGTAATCACAGCCGTTGACCTTATCCGCGGAATAGGTCATTATGCAGGACTTCGTTGCATCGACGTAGAAGGAGCTACAGGACTTTACGATACCAACTATGAGGGTAAGGCAGCAGCAGCTATTGAGGCACTCAAGACAGATGATTTTGTCTATCTGCACGTTGAGGCAAGTGATGAGGCTGGTCATGATGGTGACCTCGAACTGAAACTCCAGACGATTGAGAACCTTGACAAGCGTGCGATTGGTCCTATCTATGAGGAAGTGAAGAATTGGGATGAGCCAGTGGCAATAGCCGTTCTTCCTGACCATCCAACTCCAGTGGCACACAGAACTCACACCAATGAGCCGATACCTTTCCTCATCTATGCTCCAGGCATTGAGCCAGACGGAGTACAGACATTCGACGAGGTGGCTTGTAAGGAAGGTTCGTACGGAACGCTTGAAAAGGATGGCTTCATCAAGGCATTCATGGCAATAAATTAAAAATTAAAGATAAAAGACGTCCTTACCATTTTGTCACAAAATCCTTGGTAAACGTATTCCTTTTGTCAAGCAAAAGATTCACGAAAGGTTCACGAAAGGTTCACGAACCATTAGCGAAGGATTAGGGAAATATAGGACAATGGCAAAAAGAAAGAACATTCGGCATATTTGCTGATAAATTGTTCATAGGTAAGGGCGAATATATAGTTAAAAAGAAATATTTAAATTATGAATTATTATAGCACAAATGGCAAAGCGCCAATAGCAACACTTGAGAAGGCTGTGGTCAAGGGACTTGCAGAGGACAAGGGACTCTACATGCCAGAGAACATCAAACCACTCCCACAGCCATTCTTTGATAATATCGAAAATCTCTCTTTCCAGGAGATTGCATATACTGTGGCTGACGCATTCTTTGGTGAGGATGTGGATGCAGAGAGCCTCAAGAAGATTGTCTATGACACTCTTGCATTTGACGTTCCTGCCGTAAAGGTTACAGACACAATCTACAGCCTTGAACTCTTCCATGGCCCTACACTCGCATTCAAGGATGTGGGTGCACGTTTCATGGCTCGTCTCCTCCAGTATTTCCTCAAGAAGGAAGGCAAGGGACAGGTCAATGTGCTTGTTGCCACTTCAGGTGACACAGGTTCAGCCGTTGCAAACGGATTCCTCGGAGTAGATGGTATTCATGTCTATGTTCTCTATCCAAAGGGTAAGGTAAGCCCAATTCAGGAATGTCAGTTCACAACACTCGGACAGAACATTACAGCCATTGAGGTTGAAGGTGTCTTCGACGATTGTCAGGCACTCGTAAAGTCTGCATTTATGGATGCTGACCTCAACGCCCACATGAAGTTGACTTCAGCCAACTCAATCAACGTGGCACGTTTCCTTCCACAGTCATTCTACTATTTCTATGCTTACGCACAGATGAAGAAGATTGGTAAGGCTGACCAGCTTGTGGCTTGTGTTCCTTCTGGTAACTTTGGTAACATCTGTTCAGCACTCTTTGGCAAGAAGATGGGACTTCCAATCAAGCGATTCGTTGCAGCTAATAATGCAAACGATATCTTCTACAAGTATCTCCAGACGGGCGAGTACAATCCAAAGCCATCTGTACAGACAATAGCAAATGCAATGGATGTGGGCGACCCATCTAACTTTGCTCGTATCTATGACCTCTATAAGAAGGATCATAAGGCAATATGTGCTGACATCTCAGGTGCTACATATTCAGACGCTCAGATTGCAGAGACAATCAAGCAGGTAAAGGCTGAGACAGGTTATGTATGCGACCCACATGGAGCTTGTGGCTATCGTGCACTTGCCGAAGGATTGAAGGCTGGCGAAACAGGTTTCTTCCTTGAGACAGCTCACCCAGCTAAGTTCAAGGATACTGTTGACAAGATTCTTGGTGAAGACATCGAGATTCCTGCTAAACTTCAGGCATTCATGAAGGGCAAGAAACAATCAATACCTATGAGCAAGGATTTTGCCGACTTCAAGGCATTTCTACTCAAAGAGTAACGTCTTTTTTTAGAACGAAAATTAAGAAAATTATTTTCAAATCTTAGTAGGAAATCGCACCATAGGTGCGGACGAAGAAAAAAACCGATAAAAACAAATAAAAACAGGTAAAAACATGTTTTCTTTTGTTTTCTTATGTTTTACCTCCCATTCGGTCGGTGAGAAAAGTTCTTTTGTTTTTCCAATTGGCCGCTTGGCGGCATGGTAAAGAAAATTTCTTTAATTTTCTAAATTTTCGTTTCAAAAAATTACGGATTTGAAATTTGACATTATAAAAACGTATGGTAAAGAATTTCAAGTTGAAGCGCAAGGAGCATGGCAAGCAGATTTTCCAAGGTCTGCTTGTTCTGCTTTCCACACTCATTATCGTGTACTTCATGCCACGTAGTGAGACGGTTGACTATGTATATGAGGTAAACAAGCCTTGGTTCTCCAAGCAGGTCATAGCACCTTTCAGTTTCCCTATATACAAGAGCGACTCCGTCATGCGTCATGAACAGGATAGCGTCAAGCGTACCATCGTTCCTTACTACAAGATGGACGAAGGAATGAAAGGCAAGATGCAGAAACGTCTTGTCGGTACCAAGCGACAGGAATGGTCAGGACCTAACTCCATGATGTACATCAAATACATCAACAACAAGATTGACTCCATATATAGTCGTGGAATCATAGCTACGGAGGAGTATGACAATCTTGTGCTTGACGGCAAGCGTGTGATACGTATCGTGGAAAAGAGGAATGCACGAATTGTTCCACTTCAATCTGTTTTCACGCCTCGTACCGCCTATGAGTACCTTATGGCAGTAGATACAGCCAAGTTCTCGCGACTTGTCTTGCAGCACTTCAACTTGTCGGATGTTATACAGCCGAATATCTTCTCAGATGTTGAGAAAACCAATGCTGAACTTGCCGACCGTCTGCGTGATGTCTCAGGAGCCATAGGCATGGTGGAGAGCGGACAGAAGATTATTGACCGAGGTGAGATTGTGGATAAGTACAAAGCTGCAATTATCGAGTCACTCAAGCGTGAGGCTAACAAGCAGCACAAGGACACTTCGACAATACTCAGTTTCAGTTTCTTCGGACAGGTCACGCTTGTGTTCTTCATGATGCTTATCCTTGTGAGCTTCCTCAATCTCTTCCGTACGGATTACTTTGACAAGCTTGGTCCTGGAATACTCCTGTTTGCTACTATCACATTGTTCTGTAGTATTGCAGGATGGATGGTGTCACACAGTTTCTACCATATAATGATTCTTCCATGCTGTATGGTGCCAATCATCATACGTGTCTTTATGGACAGCCGTACAGCATTCATGTTCCATTGTGTGATGATTATCATTATTTCATCATTCCTCAAGGAACAATATGAGTTCGTGATTATGCAGCTCACCTCTGGTATGGTGGCAATACAGACGCTCAGGGAACTATCACAACGCTCACAGATTATACGTACAGCGCTAATCATCACGCTCACGTATTTTGTTGTTTACACGTCAACCACATTCATTCAGAATGATAGTGCTGACTTGAGCAGGAGCTATCTTATATATATGGTGGTAAATGGAGTGCTCCTCCTCTTTACCTATCCGTTGCTCTACATCCTCGAAAAGACGTTCGGATTCATCTCTGACGTTACGCTCGTGGAGCTTTCAAATATCAATAACGAACTTCTTCAGAAGATGTCTGAGATTGCTCCTGGTACTTTCCAGCACTCCATGCAGGTGGCTAACCTGTCGAGTGAGGTGGCAAAGAAGATTGGAGCACGTGCACAACTTGTGCGTACGGCAGCCCTTTATCACGATATTGGTAAGCTTGAACGACCTGTATTCTTTACGGAAAACCAGCGAGGCAGCAACCCACATAGTCATCTTACTTCTGAACGTAGTGCTGAGGTGATTATTGACCATATAGAAAATGGACTTGCACTTGCTGACAAGTATAATCTTCCTGCTGTAATCAAGAGTTTCATCACGACTCACCACGGTATAAGCA
>R24__coassemble_1156_pt1 | contig 15058 bp, 17 predicted proteins | sample R24__metabat2_low_PE_026 | metagenome-assembled genome bin R24
CGGTTATATCTACGTCGAGTGTGTCTGTCCCAGGCCTTTCCTTCAGTCTTACGTTGGAATATGACACGGCAGGAAGACTCGTAAAGTTGGTGTAGGTGTTCTTCAGATACCTATCGTTGTAGAGTTCTCCGCTACGGAACTGTGTGTTTCCGAGTAACATATTACGACGGAAATGGCGTGTGCCCTTGGATATGAGTTCTATGCCACGGAAGAATTCATGGTTGCATCCTGTTGTGTCGTCAGCCGTTGTCTCAAGAAGGAAGCGTACATCGCCTATGTAATAAGGCTTGTGAGGCTCAGGTAATGAACGGCCGTTCTCAAGATGTTGGTTGATGCGTATGGTGACATCCACGTTAGTGCTTTCAGAGGAGGTGTCGGCAACGAATGTTATGTCTTGCTTTGTGAACTTATAGTAGCCGATGCTCCTCAACTTATTCGCGATACGTGTTCGCTCATCATTGATATTGTTGATGTTGAATACTGCCCCAGGGTGAATATTTGAGTCGAGAGTGTCGGTTCCACAGATGATTTCACGTATTGCGTCGTCCTGCATCTCACGTCTCACGTTGCGGATGTAGTACTGCTGACCTGTGTTGATATTATAGTTCAATGACAGTTTCTTGTTGCTGATGTTTTTCTCAACATCAACTTCTGCCTTCATATATCCGTAGTTGCGTAATGCCAGTTCCATGGCTTCGCTGCTAAGCTGGGCGGATTGCTCGTTGTACAATACTGGTTCTTCACCAATCTTGCGAAGCATCTTGTTGTACCATCGTGAACCGTTCTTTCCGGAGAGGCAGTAAATCTTCAGTGGAAACTTCACTCCGAATATCTTGGTATTAGGTGTCTGCTTGATATAGTTTTTCAGAGACAGTTCTTTGGCAACCTTGCTTTCGTCATTGGTACTGACATGTGCATCCTTGAGCAGATACTGATTCTCAGGGATGAATTTGTCAACGGAGCATGACGTGAGTAATGCTAACGCAAAAAGAACTATGACGATATGTAAACGATGTGTGGTCATTGATAAACCTTAAAAAACGTTCAAAGGTACGAGATTTTATGCTAAAGAACAAAATTTTATCAATATTATGTTCTATCTTTGCCGTATGATTAGCAAAAATAGAATTAAATACATTCATTCGCTCGAACAAAAGAAGTATCGAAAACAGGAGGGAGTCTTCGTTGCCGAAGGACCTAAACTCGTGGGCGATCTCCTGACTGTAATGACGTGCGTCTATGTGGCTGGAGTGGATGAATGGATAGATGATAATAAGGATAGTCTGCCATCAGGTTGTGCGGTCGATACGGTTACGGAAGACGAACTGCGTAAGGTGAGTTTCCTTGAGACTCCGCAGAAAGTGCTTGCCGTGTTCCGTCAGCCTGAGTATGATGCCCATATCTCAGATGTGGCAAAGGATAATCTCTGTATTGCCCTTGATGATGTGCAGAATCCTGGCAATCTCGGCACGATAGTTCGTCTTGCAGATTGGTTCGGAATAGAACATATCTTCTGTTCAAAGGGTAGTGCTGATATCTATAATCCTAAGACCGTGCAGGCAACGATGGGAGGTATAGCACGTGTGAAGGTTCATTATGTTGACCTTGCAAGCGAGTTGTCTTCTGCCAATGGAGTGCCTGTGTATGGTACGTTCCTTGATGGTGAGAATATGTATTCGAAGACTCTCACCAACCATGGCGTCATCATCATGGGAAATGAGGGACGAGGCGTGTCCGACGAGGTTGGCAGTTTGGTTAACGAGCGTCTCTATATTCCGAATTACCCGGAGGGTCGGGAGACATCAGAGTCGCTTAATGTGGCAATTGCCACCGCCATTGTCTGCGCTGAATTTCGCCGTAGGGGATAGTACCTTGTTCAGATGGTAGGCGTGCATACGCATATCGTGTTGCTCACAAGCGCTGGCGGCTTCGTAGAACTCCTCAATGCTGTCTATCTGTGTGAGGTCAACGTCTGAGGCTGTGGTAAGAAGAAGCATACCGCCAAGCCATTCGGTCATAGCAAGTTCTTCGCTTATATTATAATGATTTACCACCATATCGTCAAAGAGTTCCACAATATGATTTTTGTGGAACTCTTTGTCGTTATTGATATATACTATGTTTGCTGCTATTCGTCGCACGTGTGGGGAAAAATTATTAATTATTACTTACCGCTCTCTTCGCTTTTCTTCTTCCGTATGTGTTAGGAGTACGTATTTCAGGAGCAGTCTTGATGTCGATGGTCTTCTTCTTTAGGCTGTTGCGTTCAAGAAGTTCATTAGGACTTATACGCTCATGAGGGATAGTATCCTTCTGGATGACCTCATTCATTTCCTCTTCTTCAACCTTTATTGTGGCGGTATCCGTCATTGGCTCAGGAGCTGAAGCAATTGGATGCTGGTGCATACGGATGAGTTTTATGTCATCCACAAATGCCGTACTGCGGTAATGGTTGTTTCCTCTGAAATAGAAGAAGCCTGTCACCTTGTCGATTGCAACTGAGTCTTTGGTTGCGATACTGATTTGTATCTTGTCGTTGGTCGTTGCCTGACGTGTACTACCCACTGTCGTACCATCCTTGTAGGTGATAGCCATACCTATGGTAACGAACTCGCTGCGGTCGTTACGGTTCTCAAGCATGAGGTTTGTCTTGCACATGAGGATGTATGTGTCGGCCTTGTGGAAACTTGTGTCAGCCTTGATGGAGAAACTCTCTTTGTTGAGAATGTCGTTGTTGCGAAGCACAAGAAGTTTCTGAGCACCCCATATGTCTGTAGTGTCACCACCGTTGGTGAATACAGCCATCATGTCCTTGTTTCCATTCAGAAGCTGTAGCTCGCTGTTCAACTTTTCATACCTTTCCATTATGTTCTCGTATATCTTATGGTATTCTTTGGTGTGTCGGCTATACCATACGAGTGATGAGTCGAACTCCTCCTGAGTAACATCATACTTACGGAACACGGCATCAATATACTCTTGTCCTTTCTCTTCCTGCTCTGCGCTGTTGAGGTCATATATCATGCTCTGCGCTATGTGGAAATCGAACAGTATGTCCTCCATCTTGCCTTTTGATATTACACCGTTAGGTGTATTGTCGCAAGCGCATAGAAGACAAATTGTCAATATGAAAAGAAAGAGTCGTCTCATTGTTACTTTGAAGTGTTCAATTCGTTGAGTATCTTGTAATAGAAGAGGATGAGTGCTACGATACCTACAGAAATGGCGGCATCGGCAAAGTTGAATATCGGGCTGAAGAACACGCAATGTTCACCTGCATAAGGCAGATTGCTTACATTAGGCATGTCCCATTCGATAAGAGGGAAGTAGAACATATCCACAACCTTACCATAGAGGAAGTCACCGTAGCCTTCACCAAAAGGTACGAACTGCGCCACGCCCGGATATGGAGGTGTGTTGAATATAAGTCCGTAGAAAAGACAATCAATGATATTTCCTGCTGCACCAGCCATGATGAGCGAAAGGCATACGATGTAACCGAAAGGTCTGTTGCGCTTTATCTCCTTGTAGATGAACCATCCTATGACTGACACGGCTACGATACGGAAGAGTGTGAGGAAGAGTTTGCCTCCCCATAGTTCCCAACCGAAAGCCATACCGTTGTTTTCTACGAACACAAGAGAGAACCAAGATGTTATCTCGATACGTTCGCCAAGAAACATCCCCGTCTTGACATTGACCTTTATTATCTGGTCAATGACAAGTACGGCGATGAATATAGCGATTGATACTATGTATTTAGTCCTTTGTGACATTTATTACAGCTTTGAAGTCATCGAAGTTGTACTCCTCACCCTCAGATGCTCCGAGAGTGATTGAATTAGCAAGAACCTGAGCTGCAATATGCTCCTTGAATGAGTCAAGTACTGCCTTTGTCTCTGGACATTCTGAGATTGTAACCTTGATACGGTCGGTAATCTCGAAGCCTTGTGACTTACGGAGAGTCTGTATCTGCTTGATAATCTTACGTGAGTTACCCTCGTTCTTGAGCTCTGGAGTGATTGTGATGTCGAGTGCAACTGTTACAGCGCCTTCGTTTGCAACGCTCCATCCAGGGATGTCCTGACTCATGATGCTTACGTCTGAGAGTTCAACAACTGCGTCCTCTCCGTCAGCCTTGAGTGTGATCTGTCCCTTTGCCTCGAGTTCTGCAATCTGTGCCTGTGACATAGCTGTTACGGCAGCACTTACAGCCTTCATCTGCTTTCCGAACTTCTTACCCATCACACGGAAGTCACACTTCACGTTCTTGACGAGCTTGGCACCATCCATGAGCTGGAGTTCCTTGACGTTGACTTCCTTCGTGATGATTGAAGCCATGCGCTGGAGCTGTGCTGAGAGAACGGCGTCTGTATCTGGGATAGCGATTGCCTGAAGAGCCTGGATAACAGGGATCTGTACCTTCTTACGGATAGAGAGTCCCATTGATGTTACCTTCATGGCTGCCTCCATAGCTGCCTCAAGCTCTGAGTCGATGTATTCCTCGTTGTATGCTGGGAACTTAGCAAGGTGTACGCTCTTAGCGTTGTCCTTGCCTGTTGCTGCGTTAAGGTCACGGAAGAGCTGGTCAGCATAGAATGGTGCGATAGGAGCGATGAGACGGCTGAGCGTATCGAGACAAGTGTAGAGTGTCTGATATGCGCTGAGCTTGTCGTCTGTATTCTTGCTTCCCCAGAAACGTGCCTTGTTAAGACGGATATACCAGTTAGAGAGATTGTTGATGACAAACTCCTGAATGAGACGACCTGCTGGTGTTGGGTCGTAGTCATCGAGGTATGTCTGTACGTTCTTAACGAGTGTGTTGAGTTCTGAGAGCAACCAACGGTCGAAGTCAGGACGGTTCTTGTAGTCGATGTCTGCCTCCTTGTACTCGAATCCATCAACATTAGCATACATTGTGAAGAATGAGTATGCCTGCTGAAGCTTCATGAAGAATGAGCTTGTTACCTCCTTCACGCCCTCTGGGTCGAATGAGAGATTGTCCCATGGAGATGAGTTTGTAATCATGTACCAACGTACTGCGTCAGCACCGTAAGTGCCGATACACTCGAATGGGTTGATTACGTTGCCAAGACGCTTTGACATCTTGATACCGTTCTTGTCAAGAACGAGACCATTTGATATTACGTTCTTGTATGCCACGCTGTCAAACACCATTGTTGCGATGGCGTGGAGTGTGAAGAACCATCCACGTGTCTGGTCAACACCCTCAGCGATGAAGTTTGCTGGGTATGCTGTACCGTTGTCGATGAGTTCCTTGTTCTCAAATGGATAGTGAATCTGAGCGTAAGGCATTGCACCTGAGTCGAACCATACGTCGATGAGGTCGAGCTCACGTGTGAGTACGTTGCCATTGTCGCTTACGAGCTTGATGTCATCCACGTAAGGACGGTGGAGGTCAATCTTGTCGTAGTTAGCCTGCTCCATGTTGCCAGGAACGAAGCCCTTATCCTTGAATGGATTGCTCTGCATTACGCCTGCAGCAACTGCCTTCTCAATCTCGTTGTAGAGTTCCTCAACTGAGCCGATACAGATTTCCTCGCGTGTGTCGCGGTTGCGCCAGATTGGGAGTGGAGTACCCCAGTAGCGTGAACGTGAGAGGTTCCAGTCGTTGAGGTTCTCAAGCCACTTGCCGAAGCGTCCTGTTCCTGTTGACTCTGGCTTCCAGTTGATTGTCTTGTTAAGCTCGAACATACGGTCCTTCTTAGCTGTTGACTTGATGAACCATGAGTCGAGAGGGTAGTAGAGCACAGGCTTGTCTGTACGCCAGCAATGTGGGTAGTTGTGCACGTGCTTCTCAATCTTGAAGGCAGTACCTTCCTCCTTCATCTCAAGACAGAGGATTACGTTGAGGTCCATGTCCTTTGCAGCAGCCTTCTCGTCATACTTGCCGTCCACGTTGTACTTTGGGTCGTAAGCGTTCTTGACGAAGTCGCCTGAATGCTTCCAGTATGCCTCGTTCACGCAAGCTGCCATGAACTCCTCGTTCATGTCGTCCTTCACGAAGTACTTACCTGTGAAGTCAACCATTGGACGAGTGTCGCCTGCCTTGTCGATTACGAAGAGTGATGGGATGCCAGCATCCTTAGCCACCTTGGCATCGTCAGCACCGAATGTAGGTGCGATATGTACGATACCAGTACCGTCTTCTGTTGTAACGTAGTCGCCAGGGATTACGCGGAATGCCTCTGCAGACTTCTCAACTACCTTGCCGTCCTCAAGTGCGCATGGCTTAACCCATGGCATGAGCTGCTGATAGTGGAGACCTACGAGGTCTGTTCCCTTACCGCGCCAGATAATCTGGAGTGGCTTCTCATTGCCTTCCTCGTCCTTCTCTGCCTGGAAGTAAGCAGCAAGACGGCTCTCGGCAAGGATGTAGATTGCCTCTTCGTTTGTATATGGGTTGTTGCCCTTGAGAGCAACATAGTCAATCTTAGGACCAACACAGAGTGCTGTGTTTGAAGGGAGAGTCCAAGGAGTTGTTGTCCAAGCAAGGATGTATGTTGGGAGTGCAGAGCTCTGAGTGAGGAGTTCTGAGTTGACAACCTCGCCCTTGCCCTTGAGTCCTTCGCATACGTCGAGCACCTTGAACAGAGCAGTTACGGTAGTGTCCTTTACGTCACGGTAGCAACCTGGCTGGTTAAGCTCGTGAGAAGAAAGACCTGTACCAGCTGCTGGAGAGTATGGCTGGATAGTGTAGCCCTTGTAGAGGAGTCCCTTGTTGTAGAGCTGCTTGAGGAGATACCAGAGTGACTCGATATACTTGTTGTCGTAAGTGATGTATGGGTGCTCGAGGTCAACCCAGTAACCCATCTTGTCTGTGAGCTGTGTCCACTCGTCTGTGTACATCATCACGTTCTTGCGACAAGCGTCGTTATAGTCGTCAACTGAAATCTTCTTACCAATATCTTCCTTTGTGATGCCGAGTGACTTCTCAACTGAAAGCTCAACAGGGAGACCGTGTGTGTCCCAACCTGCCTTACGCTTTACCTGAAAGCCCTGCATTGTCTTATAGCGGAGGAATGTATCCTTGATTGTACGACCCATCACGTGGTGGATACCTGGGTGTCCGTTTGCTGATGGAGGTCCTTCGAAGAAGATGAAGGATGGGCATCCCTCACGTTCCTCAATACTCTTGTGGAACACGTCCTCTGCGTTCCAGTCTTTAAGTACATCTTCATTAACCTGTGAAAGGTTAAGCTTAGCACGTTCTGTAAATTTGCTCATATCTTCTTTATCGTCCCCCGATCCCTCGTTTTTGTCTGTTCCGAAGGCTAATGCTCGTGCATTAGTCACCTCCCCCTTGGGGGAGGATGGGTGGGGGCTTTATTTAAGTTTTATATTTTCCAATTTCTGTTCCTTGCCACAGTAGCGGCATTTAAGTGTGTCAGTACCCTTGAGGTAGAATACTGTCTTCATAGGCTCGTTGTTGGTGATGCAGACAGGGTTTGCACACTTCACGATGTCTGTGAGTGTCTCAGGGAGAGTAATCTGTCGCTTAGCCACAACCTCATAGTTGCGAATCTCCACAAGACGTATGTTAGGACATACAACGGCAAGCTTGCTGATTTCAGCCTCTGTGAAGAACTTACCGCTTATCTTGATAAGTCCCTTCTTGCCCATCATCTTGCTCTCGAGGTTGTTGCCGATAAGTACTGGCTCTGTACACTTGCTCACCTCAAGAAGCTGGGCGATGGTGAAGAGCTTGTCTGTTGGTATGTGGTCGATAACTGTTCCGTTCTCAAGAGCAGCCACGAGTTTCTGTTCTTTGTTACTCATAAGAAATTCCCCCAGGCCTTCAGAGTTGAAAGTTAAAAATTAAAAGTTAAAAGTTTTGCTGACTCATAACTTAGAACTCAGAACTCCATTGGCGGCCACCCAGTAATAGGGGATGGATGGCATTATGTGTTTACCCCGAAAGCATTCATCCGTCATACTCCGGATGGCTGCCCCCTTCGGGGGTTAGGGGGCATCATTTATCCTTCCTGATATCCTCAAGTGTGATTCCGAGGACGTCGCAGATGAGAGCCTCACGAGCGTAGAGACCGTTCTGTGCCTGCTCGAAGTAGTAAGCATGCTTGCAGTCGTCAACATCATACTGAATCTCGTTCACACGTGGCAGAGGATGAAGAATCTTCATGTTCTCGCGACACTTGCTGAGCATGTCGGCACGGAGGATATAGGCATCCTTCACGCGCTCATACTCCATGAGGTCGGTGAAACGCTCACGCTGTACGCGTGTCATGTAGAGGATATCGGCATCGGCAATAGTATCTTCGGTGAAGTCCTGCTGCTCGATGTACTTGATTCCTTCCTTCTGGCAGTAGAGCTTGTACTCTTCTGGCATCTCCAACTCCTTAGGAGCGATGAAGTGGAAGGTAGGATTATACTTGCGCATAGACATAAGGAGGCTGTGGACCGTACGTCCATACTTGAGATCGCCCACGAGGTAGATGTTGAGGTTCTCAAGTGTTCCCTGAGTCTTGTAAATGGAATAGAGGTCGATCATTGTCTGAGAAGGGTGGAGGTTAGAACCGTCGCCAGCGTTAATGATAGGAATGTTGGTCACCTCGCTTGCGTAGAGAGCCGCGCCTTCAAGTTTGTGACGCATGACGATGACGTCTGCATAGTTGCTTACCATCTTGATAGTGTCCTTCAGAGTCTCGCCCTTTGACGAACTTGTAACCTTTGGGTCTGTAAAACCGATTACGCGGGCGCCAAGCCTGTTAGCTGCTGTTTCGAAAGAAAGTCGAGTACGTGTGGAAGGTTCAAAGAAGAGCGTAGCCACCACCTTGCCCTTTAGCAGGCTTCTGTTAGGATGCTTCTCGAATTCGGTTGCCATGTCGAGGAGGTTCTGAATCTTCTCCTTGCTGTAGTCGGCAATCGAAACAATGCTTCTATTTTCCATTATAGTTATTGATGTTTATTGTTGTAATTACAAAATATCGTGCAAAGGTAATCAATAAAATTCATATTTAATAATTAAGGACAAAGAAATTAAGAGAATTTAAGAGTTAATTAAGAGTTAAGATTTAAGAATTAAGATTTTCGTAACGGTTGTATTACACGAAACATTTCAGTTTGCGTTTTACCCTGCATATTTACTTCCGTTAACTTCGATTAACTCCCATGAAGAAAACGGCTTCTCGTGGTAGTTGACATCAATACCCAAATACACATTGGCCATTTGGTTTTGTCCTAAAGTTCATAGTCAGTACTTAGTCAGTAGTTCGTCTATACTGAATTGTAAAACCCTATAAAAACATTTAGATCCTTTATCTGTATATAAAAACATGATTGTAGAATACAAAAAGAGTGATTTTATTAGCTTCTCTTACTTGTATGATAAAAAATATCAGCTATTGTGTTCGTTATTGGAAATTATTCCATAACTTTGCATCGATTAAACAATAATAATCCTGATTAACAACTCTTAAAAAACTATTCAATGAAAAAGCTATACAGAGCATTATTGTTGGCATTTGCTGGAATTACAAATGCTGATGCTCAGGCAGAAAGAGAATTCTTTGTAAGCTTTGCAGCCAATCCTATTACTACAGTAGTGAAGGAATCAAACGTAAGTGCGAGAGAAACGGAAACATACAGTTCTATGTCGATTGGTCTTAACCATCTCAATCCGTTTACGGCTAATGAGAAGATTTGGACTTCATTGGGCGGCAGTTTCTCTTGGGTAAGATTCGGAGATGGCGAAGGCTTAGTAAGGATTCAGTTCCCATTGAGCCTTAAGTATAAGGCTAAGGCTTCAGAACATTTTGTGCTTGAACCTTATGCAGGTCTTACTGGTACGTTGAATCTTTTCGACTATGCTAAAGGTAATTGTGGATTGAGTGGAAACCGTATATCTGTAGGTTGGCACGCCGGTTTGGACTTTAATATACATAGGTTCGTTGTTGGCATAGGCTATGAGAAGGATTTTACAAACTACGATTCGTTTGAATTAGGCAATAGTGAGGGACATACAAGATGGTCATCCATAAGTTTCAAACTGGGCTGTAGGTTCGATTGATAAATTTTAATTTTGTAGAATATAAAAACTCATAATAATGAAAAAACTCTTTTTCTTACTATCTATGACATTTGGGTATGTGCTGAATGCCAACGCTCAGGCTGCTGAGATTTTTGCAAGCCTCTCAGGTGTATCTGCTACATCAAGTGAAACAAATAATGGTGCTAAAGTAAGTGTAAGTGATAACTACTCTGCTTTATCTCTGGGATATAATGGCTTGACCCCTTGCTTAAATGACAAATTCTATCTTGTTATTGGTGGTAAGCTATCTTATATTTGGGATAAGGAAGATAATGTTACCGAGCATATTCTTAGAATAAAAGTACCAGCAAGTCTCAAGTTAAAAGTGTCAGGTAACGGTTTTGCATTAGAGCCTTATGCCGGTCTTAATGCTTCCGTGTTTATGGTTCATACTGCATCTATCAAGGGTGCTTATAGTTCAAGCTCTTATTCCCAAGATCTGTTCTCGGATTATGACCTCAACCATTTTACTCTTGGTGGCCATGTTGGTGTGGACTTGTGTATAAATAAGTTCGTTTTTGGCGTTTGCTATGAGAAGGATTTCACAAATTATTATCCAGATTATAATACAAAGTGGTCATCAATTGATTTCAAAGTTGGCTTACGATTTGAATAATAATAATAACTAAATTAATTTCTTGAAAAATGAAAAAACTATTTTCTGCCCTTTCCCTTGCAATGGCTATGTGTACAAGTGCTTTTGCACAGAGAAACGAAGTCTATGTTCTTTGTGATTTCCCAACTGTATCATCATCTTACACAACGAATACTCCTGTAAAGATGAATTTTGATCTTGATTTTGTTTCTATTGGTGCTGGTTACAATCGTATTGTTTCAATTTCTGCGGTAAATCCATGGAACTGTATGTTTGGTATGAACTTCCAGTATGGCAGGATGCGTGGTGATGGTGAACTTGTTGAGGGAACAGCCGTGGAAGATGCCGTATTCACAAGAATGCAGATTCCTGTAAGTCTTATGTATGCTGCTGAATTGGGAAAGAATGTTACTCTTGAGCCTTATGCAGGACTTGATGTTACTTATTACTTTAGTGGAGAAGACAGGTATGTGTTGGTAGGACGTAGAGCTATAGAAAAATGGTTCCCAGGAAGTAGAGAACTGAATGTCGGATACCATTTTGGCGCAAACCTTGTTCTCGATAAGGTTGTATTAGGATTTGAGTATCAGCATGACCTCACAATGTTTGATAGTTCTACAACGCAAGGCGTCAATATGGAACAGAAATGGCACTCTTATAATTTCAAGCTTGGTTACCGTTTCTAATTTGATAAAAGAAATTTTTAATGAAAAAACTATTTACAGTCTTTGCCCTCGCAATGACTATGTGTATAGGTGCTTCGGCACAGAAATCAAAATCAGAGTTCTTTTTTCAGGGCGGTTTCCCAACCATGTCAGGAACAATCGTAAACACTCCATATAGTGAAGATGCCGGCTTTTATTGTTTAGGTGCTGGAATAAACACTTATCAACCATTTTCGCAGAAGACACCTCTTTATTTTATGGCAGGATTGAATTTCAAATATGGCCATTCAAAAACCGACGCTCCTATTTTGGCATCGTCTTACCTTCAGTTGCGTCTGCCTATTGGTTTGATGTATTCTGCCGAAATATGTAAGGGCGTATCCATCGAACCTTATGCAGGTTTTAATCTCTCATACTTCTTGATGGGAAATACAAGGGTAGGTGGTTATGGATACCGCAATACTCAGTCATCTGAGAGTTGGTTCCCTGAAGCTAAGCGTTTTAATAAGGGCTATCAGTTTGGATTGAACGTTGAAATCACCCAGCTTGTCTTGGGTGTGGAGTATGAACATGATTTGTCTGTGTTTGGAACAGGGAAAATAGAAAATGCGAAAGTTGATTATAAGTGGCATTCAGTCACCTTCAAGCTTGGTTTTCGATTCTGATAAACAACAATCGCTTAGAAACATAAGGTTTCTAAGCGATTGCTGTTTTATATGGTTGTCCTGTTGTATTAAAAGCCAATCTTTATCACTTGGTATTTGACTCCTGCAAAGAACTTTTAACTTTTAATTTTTAACTTTTAATTCCCGAAGGGCTTAGTATGCCTCGTCAGCATTAGGGAAGCTGCCATCCTTTACGGCACGTACGTAGTCGCCCACACCATCTGTGATGGCAGAATAGATATCTGCGAAGTGGCGGAGGAACTTTGGCTTGAAACCACGGTTCATGCCGAGCATGTCCTGACCTACAAGCACCTGACCGTCACAGCCGTTGCCAGCACCGATACCTATTGTCGGAATATTGAGTGTAGCTGTCACCTTGTTGGCAAGCTCAGCAGGAATCTTTTCGAGTACTACGGCACAACATCCTGCTTCTTCAAGTAATTTTGCATCGGAGAGGAGTTTGTTTGCCTCTGCCTCTTCCTTGGCACGGAGACCGAAACCGCCGAACTTATATACGCTCTGTGGAGTGAGTCCGAGGTGTCCGCATACAGGAATACCTGCGTTGATGATGCCACGTACTGTGTCGATAATCTCAACGCCCCCTTCAAGCTTGAGACAGTCCACGCCAGTCTCCTGCATAAGACGAACGGCGTTACGTATTCCGTCCTCACGGCTTATCTGGTATGTGCCAAAAGGCATGTCGCAGATGATGAAAGCACGCTTTGCACCTCGAGCTACGCTGCGGGCATGGTAAATCATCTGGTCAAGAGTGATAGGTAGGGTAGTGTCATTACCTGCCATCACGTTGCTCGCAGAGTCACCGATAAGTATGGAGTCCACACCTGCGGCATCAATAATCTGAGCCATAGTGTAGTCGTAGGCTGTCAACATGGCAATCTTCTTGCCCTGTGCCTTCATCTGAGTAAACCTTGTTGATGTAATCTTTTTCTGATCTTCTACTAAATATCCTGCCATTTTTTGAAAGTTCAAGTTGTAGTATTTTGTTTATTGGACTGCAAAGTTACGAATATAATAATTACGATGTTTTATCTACCATGAAAAATATTTTTGATGACCACAAAAAATAAATTAGACTACCATGAAAGATTATTCCGATGGTAGTCTAATTCTATGTGGCGTAATAGCCTGTACTATTTGAATATCAGCTGTGAGAAGTTGAAGAGACCGTACTTCCATACCACGAAGTCGTGCTTGCCTTCAGGGTACTGGATGAGTGTACATGGAACGCTGTTCTTGTCGCAGAATGCCTTGAGGCGTGCGCTGTTGTACATGAGTCCGTCTGCACCACCGCATACCATCCAGAGGAGCTTGTTCTCCTTCTTTGTCTTTGCAACGTCTGGGATGAGCAACTCAGGTGTCTTGGTGTTAGGTGCAGAAGAGAAACCGCCGACGTATGCAAACTTGTCCATGTTGCCAAGTCCGAAGTTGAGTGACTGTCCTCCACCCATAGAGAGACCTGCTACTGCCCGATGCTCACGGTCTGTGTATGTGCTGTACTTACCCTCGATGAATGGGATGAGGTCGTCGATGAGGTCACGTTCAAAGATTTCAAATCCCTTAGTCTTCTCAGGGCTGAAGATGTTGCCTGATGCGCTGTCGTCAGCAAGGGCACGGCCGTTAGGCATGACGATAATCATCTGTGTGGCCTTCTTCTGTGCAATGAGGTTGTCTAAGATGATGTTTGGAGTGCCAAGCATCCATTCCTTGTGGTCGCCACCGATACCGTGGAGGAGGTAGAGTACAGGGTACTTCTTCGTCTTGTCGTACTTAGGTGGAAGATAGATTGTTGCCTTTCGGGTTGTACCTACGGTCTTTGACTTGTACTCAACCTCTTCGATTGTTCCGTGGTCTATGCCAGCAGTCTCCTTGTCAAATCCCTCTGGGGCGGCAACGTACGTGTTGAAGTCACATTCAATCTTTGGCATACCCGGCATCATGCCGATTTGTGGTTCTTGTGCAAAGGCACAGCATGATACCAAAGCAACAAAGACTGTTACGAATAGTTTTTTCATGATTTGTTTAATTGTTTTAATGTATTAAGTTAAATAAGTATTTCCTAAGACACGGAATATCCGAAAAGGTTTAAGATGGCTTGACAATTCTTAAATATCATTTGTGGTTGTATAGATAAACGCTCATACGGCATCGTCGTATGAGCGTTTTTTATGTTATTTGTCGTTATAGTGTTCTTCCATTTGAATGATGAGAACCGTAATGCAATCATCATAGATGTCGTATATAATCCTGTCTTGAGCTGTTATATGTCTGGAATATGTTATACCATTTCCTCCCTTGAGTGCTTCTGGATGCCCCAAGCCAGTTCGTGGATGTTCCATTAGCTCAAGTAAAATAGCAGACAATTTACGGAACAATACAAGATTTGATTTCTTCCATTTCCGTAGTGTCTTGTCTGCTTGTTTTGTATATTCTATGGTATAAAATTTCATAAGCTGTCAAGATATCTCTGTAACTCTTCTGGAGTAGAGCATGAAATGGTTTCCCCTTTTTTATATTCTGCGCGTGCTTTTGCTATTTTTTTTGCTAAACTTGGTGTGATGACATTATTGTTAACGTCATTATCTGATTTTATTTTTACAGACACAATGCCTTTTATCATTTGGATGGCTTTCTTTATATCTGTTATGATAGCATTTTCATCAAGCGTAATATCCAAATGTAATGGCATATTCTTGGCTGGGGCATAAGCAACGTCAGATTCTGCTACTATATTGTTATCATTATCTGGAATGTTATATGTCTTATCCATACTTCTATTCATTTGAATTTATTATGTTTGCAAATGTAAAATATTCTTGTGAAATAGACAAATTATATTCAAGAAATGTCTTTTCTGTAGCAAATAATCCTTTTTTACAAAAACATGAGATGATGTTCTTTGGAACTCGTGCCATCAGATATAAGGATTCTCACGATAATCAGATTTGATTCCCATGTCTTTTTCGAGGTACCATTTGAAATAGTAGAGAACGTCAATATCGTTCATGGCTTCTTCTACTGGTATTTCGTGAGCGATATTGTAAAC
>R24__coassemble_1169_pt1 | contig 14927 bp, 16 predicted proteins | sample R24__metabat2_low_PE_026 | metagenome-assembled genome bin R24
ATGTCTCTCTGACCCGAAATGAGGGGAGAACAACATTTTGTTCGACGGTGGGCAAGGGTAAGGAGGGGGCCGCTCTTACATTTTGTCACTCCACGTTCCCTCGTCAATTCTTCGTTAATGGTTCGTTAACCCTTCGTAATTCTTCCGTGAATTTGCAAGTGTCAAAAAGAAAGTGGACATTCGATAGGAAATAACATTATGACACATTATATATAAGATGGTGCTACCCCACTCTTTCTTGCCATCCACTTATATTTCCCTTACATTCCTGTACAAATCCGTACAGAATCGTACAGGATACTAAGAAAAACATAAGGAAGACACGAAGCCATGATAACAACAATAACAATTATTACAGAAAAACATTGACGACCTATATGGTTATATTTTATAATCCCACGGAGGCACGGAGCACACTCCGTGGGAGAAAAAACAACCTATTTGGTTTTAGTTTTGCACAAAGGTGCATATTAGAACTTAGCGAAGCGCTCTCACTGACCAAAGGGAAGTAAAAACAGTCAAGAACTATTCTCACTGACCAAAGGGAAGTAAACAGAACAAAAACAAGAAAAAAAAACATGTTTTCTTTTGTTTTTACCATGTTTTTTTAACTGGCCGCACTGCGGCAAAAAAAAGCATACAATTTCACAGTACAGGTCGAATATAGACATGCTCACCAACTGATGTTTGTCCTATTTGTACAAAACGGGAAATCGGGCTTATCGTAATTCCTGCACACAAAAAAGAAGCCGTTTGACGAGATAATCAAAATTTGGTCACGAAGAAAAATTATCTGCATCGCGATACAGAATTATTTTGTACGCGTACAAAATAATTTTTCTACGCGCACAAAAAAATCGCCCATTCCTGAGTGATTTTAAAGGACAAATGGATGCGTATTCACAAATGGCAGGCTTATCGTATTTAATCAGTCGCAAAAATACATTTATTCAGAATGAAGCATAAGCCAAAATAAGAGCGGAAATTGATATTAAACAACCCTTAAATGTTGTGAAGTATTTATAATTTCTCAAAAGCGCATTTTTGTGGGTGGATTTTTGCATAATCAACAACTATATAGTATCTTGTGCACCAATATATTTACTCCACCTTCCACAAGAACAGTGCGCCCAGGGTAGGTTTTTAAGCAAATAAATACACAAGGGGGGAAGGCACGTTCTTTTTAACTCTTTTTTGCATTAAATAGAATCCACTTTTTCCACAAATAAGAAACAAAGCTTTAAGACAACGATGATACACAGTTAATTGTAAAGTCTGACGATTTTTCAGGGAAGAGCCTATTGTCTCTAGTGTAGGAGATTTGGTACAAATGGGAAATATGAGGTTTTGCTAATGCGCTTATTGTTACTTATTGTAGAAATGTTTTTGCTTTGTGGAATGAAAATGATATTTTATTGGTGAGAGGAGCGAGTTTTCGTCCTTTTCTTTTTGTCAATCAAAATGAAATGTTTACTTTTGCAATACCCAGTGGGAGAAATCATTGGGTAGAAAGGCGTTTTTGCTTTATCCGAAAAAGAAAAATCTGGTAAATTTTTATTAAGGAGGATAGGACGAAAAACGCCCACTTGTTGTATTTACACGTACAGCCCACGCTGTACCCTGTTCATACTTCAGCGTGGGTGTATTTGTTTCTTGTCATTTCCTTAAGGTTTTACCAGAGCCTTCTTTTCGATGAACAGAACAAATCCTCACGCTTTTCTTGTGTAATATTAAAAAAGTTGATTAGGAGGATTTGTCAGAACGGAAAAAAAGCGTAGATAGCATTATGACAAATCTTATTTATATTGTGTCATGCGTTGGAACGTAAATGACACGTAAATATATTAACAGCATAACTATGTTGTTATTATTGACTTTTATATGACGTGTAAAATAGAAAAACAAATGTCATGAAACAGATGTTTTTACTTTATATTGGGGTAATACTAATTCCTAATTTAATAAAATATGATTAATAGAATTTTAGCAATTGTATCAATCGCACTATACATCAACATTGCAAGTGCACAAGAGCAAACATATGTTAACAAGAAAGAGGGGATTACATTTTGTTACAAGATGGAATTCAAGAAGGCTGCCATTAACAATGCAAAACACATGCTTTTAAAATTAGAGAAATACAGACAAACCATATCGCTATCAAAGTGGAATTATGGAATAGATGATTCGTACACTATTTGGGATGACGAAATCGTCAAAATGACAAAAGACAACATTGACAACTCAAAAGCACAGCTCATTTCTCTTGAAAAAAAATATATAAGCACCATAAAAGGGAAGAAGAAGGCGTTAGTTGCAATAACATTTTTTCCAAAAATAAACATGCATTTTGTCACATATCAGATTCTTCACAAAGGTAATCTAATACAAGTCATGGTGTCTGATTATGGAAAATATGATAAACAAATGCAGTCGTTATACGATAAGTATGTTTATGGTTTACAACTCTATTAGATATTAACTTTATTTGAATGAATAGATATGAATCTCAATACTAAAGTAGCATTTATAATAACACTAATATTAGACATTTTCTTACTTTTGCTTGGAGCAGCAACGATTGTTTTCTTAAAAGTAGGTGGAGTTATTGTGTTTTTTATTGAATTCTTAATAATCAGATTTTTCCATAGAAAAATTTATGCTTTCCTTACGAGTAAAGGAACTGTTGATGAGTCAATAACAATAAAAACAAATGACGTGGCAAATGCTTATAGCAATACTGATGTCGAAAACAACTTAGGTGTAGAAATAGTAAAATATTGTGACTATTCAGATGCTGTTCATCAAGTTAGAAAACAAAAAACTGATAGCATTATAAAACACAAAAGGTTTATATATATAACTACTACAATACTGATTTCCTCTATTATAATCGGTTCTCTTTTATGGAACACAAAGCCTTATAGCAATAAATTCAGTGGCTATCTTTATCCGATTTGCGAAAATGGACTTTACGGCTATATAGATTCTGTTGGCAATAAAATAATTGAGCCACATTTCCTGTGGGGCTCAACTTTCTCAAATGGTAAAGCAATGGTGGTAGTTGATACTATATATAAGGAAATAGACGATTCCATCTCATACTTTATCGGAGCATCAGACATCGTACAAAAAAAATACAGGTTATTGGCAAAATATGGATACATTGACCGTTCAGGCGAATTTGTTTTAAGTCCAAATTATGTTTGTTTTGTCACAGTCCCCAAAGGAGATAAGGTTTAAAGCATTGCCTTATGTGACCAATTTTTTGAGATGCATTCATTTAGAAATGGCAGAGCTCTTACCTATGACACAATTACATGGAAACTGGGCTACATAAACGCAAATGGAGAGACTATAATCCCCAAAGAATATTTATATGCAAAACCATTTAACGACAGTCTAGCAGTAGTATTCAAAAACAATAGCAACCCCATCACACTTTCGAATGACATTCCTATTGTTCCTAGTGGTTTACGAGCAGGATACATTAACACAAATGGTAAACAGATAACAGATTGTATATTTGAAACACTTTCAAAATTTAATTCGAATCGTGGCATAGGCAAATTTACACAGGTATCGAAACATGAAGATTCTGTAAATTCTTTCATCGAGTATAATGTCTTGATAGACAAAAATGGGGAATTTATTGATACTCTTTCATTCTTGTATAAGTATTACGATTATTCTGATGACGGAATTGCCGTTGCAGAACAAATTGCATATTTTAATTTTAATCAACTAGGAAAAACGTCATATTCATTTGTTGACAGAAATGGAAAGTTCCTAGAGCCACTAAAAGGCAAGTCTAAGGCTTATAGAGCTTTTCTGTCGAAACGAAATGATGTTATTCAAGCGCTTCCTGCAGATGTCGAATTAGCCGATGTAACATATTATTGTGATGGACTTGCAGGGGTAACTGTGAATAATAAGGATTGGTTTTTTGTTGACAAAAATCTTGTAATTCGTGGATATGGAGATCAATCTGTATATCAAAAAACAGGCATTTTTTGCAATGGTCTGTGCGCTGTAAAGAAAAATGATTTATGGGGATATGTGAACAATAAAATCGAAGAAATTATACCAATAAAATATGACTCCTGTGGCATGGCTTATCCCTACTTGGAAGAAGTTTTTGACTTATCTGATGATGGCACTATTGAAAAACAATATTATATTAACCGATTTGACAGTATTGTTTGGGAGTCACAAAACGATTCTAATGCATATAATTTTTATTCGAAAAAAGCAAAAGCGGATTGGGGTAAATGGATATATGACAACTCTAACACTTTTGCTTTCGAAAATGTATATGGATTGATGTCATATGTAGTTACGGTTGCTATCATACTTGTTTTTTGTCTTTACATTTCTAATTTTATTGGTAAGCTCATTTCATTTCGAAAAAAATATGTAAAAATATGTCTTACACTATTTGCGTTTATATTATGCATAGTTTCATCACACTTCATATTTGAATACTTATTGTTGGATTATACGTGTATTGCATATAATAATATAGATAAATCTTCGAATTCTAAAAGAAAGAGAAGTATTAAAAGTAAGTATATTAGGTACGAAGCAGAAGGATTCCGTTCAAAAGACTCAATCGGTGTTTTATGCAAAAATAGTGACTGGTTGAAATTTGGTATTGGACCTTTACCAACAGGAAGATACATTTCCACTTACGTTGCAACGGAAAATGATTCTTATTTTGCAGGTAATAAGCCTGTTTATAGCTATTATTTAAAAAAGGTTCCAAAATATAAAACCATTGACTATGGATATGGCTTTAGAGAGAAATATCAGGATGGGTGGAAGACGGAAAAAGTTCCCACTTTATATTGGGAACCAATTTATTATGATTACTCCTGGAGTTATGCTTTAAGTTCTTTTGACATATCAGATAGATTCTCTATGTTTTGTAACGAAGATTCGGTTTATAGTAAATACCTTAAAGATATTGCAAATCAACTTACGGCAAACTATGGATATAAGTATATCTATACCACTGTAGATAAGAAGAAAGCGCTTCGCTATACAACATATGATGGTATACCTATAAAAAGGCTAATATTCTGTGCAAATAGAAGGGCATACGTAATGGAAATTAAATCTATTGATAAATTGGGTGAACATGCAGAAGAGGCATGTTCAAATATAATTTTGCAGAATTTTGATCTTATAAATAAAGGAAATAAAACAATGATATGTTCTTTAATGGGGTACTTTATAGGTTCAATATTGTTAGTGTTTTCTTTATTATGGTATAATCGTGGTGAAAAAGTTATAAATACAAAAGCACATAAATTATTCGTTCTATCGATTTTCTCTGCGATAATAAACAATGTGCTATTTTATTTTGCCACATATCATATGTTTTTTGACTTTAATATATCCATGCCAATGGCATATATACAAATTATAGGAGTACTTAGTTTTATTTTTGTGTCTTGTCCATTAATTTATTATTATAGTTCTGTTGAAAAGAAAGATTTATCTGACGCATGGATAATTCCTAATTTAATTTATAATAATATGTACTCTAAAATAAAGTCGGAAACATATCGTAAGCTGTTTCTTACTTTTGCAATATATCCACTAATGGTACTATCAATTATCCCATGCGGATTTGTTCTATTTGCATACATTTTACCAGTTTTACTGATTTCAGAAATTATAATCTGGGGTTCTATTTGGGTAAATTGGCTTGCCATTTCACCCCAAAAAGATAATATAGAAGATTCTTATTTTATTGATTATTATTCAGCATTAAATATTCCATATAATGCGTCACAAAATGACATAAATATTGCTTATAATTCAAAAATGACTTTCCTAAATCAATACATCAACAACAAGTCATTTAATTGGGATGAGTTCGATGTTGTACAAGAAGCTTATCGTGTTTTAAGCGTTCCAAAGATTAAGAAAATCTATGATGAGGAATTTTCTTCACATAATAATTTTGACGATACGAAAAAAAACATAATTAACAATGAAGAGTTAAACGATTATATTCGTAAGTTGCACAATGAAAGAGTAGGAAACCGAAATAACAATCCTCATGGAACAAAGTTGTTTGATAAAATCTTCTTTTTTGTTATTATTTTAATAACAAGCATTATATTTATATCCAAATGCACTTCATAGATTAAAGGGTGTAAATTATAACAATTATAAAAATATCTTATAACAGATTTACAATATGAAATATTTGGAATTAATTATTGCAATGTTGTTATTGCTTTGCTTAACATCTATGCCTTACGGGTATTACGAATTGGTTAGATATCTTACTTCTGTACTTTTTATTTGGAAAGCTTTTCAATCCTTGAAAATAAAGAATGAGAGAGATATTTTCCTTTTCGTTTCGATTGCTATTTTGTTTCAGCCATTCGTCAAGATTACTTTAAGTAAAACAATTTGGGGAATTATAGATATAGTTGTTGCTATATTACTTATTTTCACATATGTAAAAAATATCAGGGAAAATAAGTAATGATTATTAACAAATAGCAAATAGAAAAGAAAGCCGTTCGGAGAATTTGCTTCGAACGGCTTTCTTTTACATTTACCACTGTCGTTTACAGCATGAAATTCTGCATTCACATACCATCAAAGTACGAAAGCAAGTAACGTGGTGACTGATAAAACAATCCTGTCTTTACGTCAGAAAGCTTCTGAAAGAATGAAGATGAATAAATCTTGTCTAATGCATCCTCAAACTCTACACCACGCTCACTCGTCAATATATCTATCATTGAAGTAATCTTTTGTTCCTTCAAACTTTCAAATTCTCGTTTTGTTACACTCATAGTTTTCTCAATTTTGATATTGCTTTTTCCGTACCGAAGAAATACTGATAAGTAATTCCTTTCATGTATTTAAGTTTATGCAAGAACTGGTCAATAGTAATATCGCCAGCCTCATACCTACCAATCTGTACTCCTACACGGTCATTTGCTATCGGGCCATACACTATGTCATAGTCATGAGCAGGTACAGACTGCTTGTTGTTTCGATTCAAAAAAATAAAATCTGCCCATTCACGTGTATAGCCATCAAACACGAGAACTTTTAGTTCCGCAGATTTCATCACAGTTTCATCAAACTCATAGACGTTCATTATAGGCTCGCCACCATCAATCAAGGCTTTCAGCTCTCCCATTCTCCATGCCTGCCGTTCATCATCAGAGAGATAAAAGCCCCTACCAAAATCCTTGTTAGGGCGTGACTTTTCAAGGTCTATCTTTTCTATCTTCACTACAGACCCATGATATAGCTTTATCATAGCGTACCTCCTTTCCTACGGCAGAATGTGGCAAGGCTCTGAACCATATCATCAAACGATTGGGTGTGCATAACATCATAGTAGTCATGCATCAAGGTTATTGCACCATATTGGCGCAAATACTTATATGCCTCCACATCACTCATAGAATAGTGACGTGCGAAAGCGGCAATGAGCATTACCACATACTCTGCTATATCCCTTGTGCTATACATAACATCTTGTTTTTGTTTCTATTTGCAAAAATATGCAAAATAAATCAAACACACAAAAAAACAAAATAATTTTGTATGCGAACAAAAAAATGTTCCCAGCGTAATGCGTTGGGAACATTTGATAAAATATCGTTAGTTCATGATTGCGAAGTAATCGACGATGCCGACTAACTTGTTGTCGGAATCGACTACGAGGAGGGAGTGAATCTTGTGCTTACGGAACATTGCCTGTATCTGCGTAAGCTTGGCATCTGGTCCGATAACCTTTGGCGTGCGGGTCATTGCCTCTGCTACGGTAAGGTTGAGGAAGTTGGACTGCGCCCCTTCTACTGCTCGACGAATATCACCATCGGTAATGATTCCGAGGATATGGTCATCCTCCATGACTACTCCAAGTCCGAGCTTTCCGTTACTGATGAAGAGTAATGCCTCGGAAAGTTTCATTGTCGGAGATATGATAGGGAAATTGTCCGTGTACATCACATCCTTTACTCGTGTGAGCAACTTACGACCGAGAGAGCCGCCAGGATGATACATGGCAAATTCGTTTTCCTTGAAACGTCGCTCTTCCATAAATGCACATGCCAAGGCATCACCCATGGCAAGGGCTGCTGTGGTGGAAGAAGTAGGTGCAAGGTTAAGAGGACATGCTTCACGCTCTACCTTCACGAGGATATGATAATCTGAGTGACGTGCTATGAGGGAATCGGCATTACCTGTCATGGAGACGATAGGCAGATGACGTTCTTCGAGAGATGCGATTATGCGGAGGAGTTCGTCGGTGTTTCCGGAATTGGAAATCATAAGTACGACGTCATCTTCCATCACCATTCCGAGGTCGCCATGAAGGGCATCGAGAGCATTGATATATAAAGAAGGTGTACCTGTACTTGCCAAAGTGGCAGCAACCTTTGCACCTATATGTCCCGACTTGCCTACTCCAGTAACGACGACATGTCCTGTACAATTATATATGAGTTTTACAACCTTTTCAAAATTGTCATCCAACTGAGGGATGAGGTCAAGAAGTGCCTGTGCCTCATCACGCAAGCATTTCTCTGCAATATCTATACTTGTCATCCTGTTACAAAAGTGATTTTACGACAGCTTCCAAGTCATCAAGATACAACATATTTGGTCCATCGCTCAATGCTTTTTCCGGGTCTGGATGAACCTCGAAGAAATAACCGTTTGCTCCGAATGCCTTGGCTGCAAGCGCCATTGCTGGTACAAACTCACGATTGCCGCCAGTCTTTCCGCCAGCTGCTCCCGGACGCTGAACAGAATGTGTACAATCCATGATGACTGTATCTGCATATTTCTTCATGTCGGCGATATTACGGAAGTCAACTGCAAGATTATTATAACCGTACATATTGCCACGCTCCGTGAGCCATACTTTATCATTACCGCTTTCACGCACCTTCTGTACCGGGAACTGCATATCTTCGCCTGAAAGGAACTGTGCCTTCTTGATGTTTACAATCTTGCCTGTCTTGGCAGCTGCAACAAGCAGGTCGGTCTGACGACAGAGGAAAGCAGGAATCTGAAGTACATCTGCAACCTCAGCCGCAGGCTTTGCCTGACAACTCTCATGTATATCTGTAAGAATGCGAAGTCCATACTTTGACTTAATATCAGCCAACATCTGCATTCCCTTTTCAAGTCCTGGACCACGATAAGAACTAATAGAAGTACGATTAGCCTTATCAAACGAAGACTTGAATATTATGTCTATACCATATTTGGCATTTATCTCAACCAATCGCTTTGCGACCTGTTCAAGAACATCCATGTTCTCAATGACGCAAGGCCCTGCTATGAATACTGGTTTCATTTTTCTTTAATTAAAAAGGATATTCATCTTTATTTTCAGACGGAGTAACTGCCGCAGGAGTCTGTGGCTTTACTTCTGTAGGTTTCACCTCTGCAACAGGCACTGCTCCTTGAGTAACAGGCGCACTTGGCTGAGCAGGTGCTTGTGACCTCGGAGTCAGAAATTCCAAGTTATTCGCCATTATCTCGTAAACCTTATGGGAAACACCTTGTTTATCCGCCCAGTCACGAGATTGTATCTTTCCTTCCACATAGAGTTTGTCGCCCTTGTGTACAAACTTTTCTACAATCTCTGCCTGCTTACTCCAAAATATAACGCTATGCCATTCCGTACGGTCAGGCACCTGAGTACCATTCTGCAAAGTGTAGCCTTTCTCTGTCGTGGCAAGTTTAATTTGAGCCACACACACACCTGTATCAAGATAACGAACCTGAGGTTCTGCTCCGACATTTCCAATAAGCATTACTTTATTCATAAGTGTACAGTCTTATTAAGAAGATAATTATCAAGGATTACCATTGCAGCCATTGCCTCCACAACAGGTACTGCACGAGGAAGCACACATGGGTCATGGCGACCTTTCACCTCAAGAACCGTGTCATTACCATCCTTGTCAACAGTTGCCTGTTCGCGTAACTGAGTGGCAACAGGCTTAAACAACACGCGGAAATAGATATCCTGCCCGTTGCTTATACCTCCCTGAATACCACCGCTATGATTCGTTCTTGTATTTATCTTGCCATTATCGTTGTAGAAAATGTCATTCTGTTCGGAGCCTCTCTGCCCTACTCCATCAAAGCCCTCGCCATACTCAAAACCTTTCACGGCATTTATTCCGAGCATAGCAGCACCAAGTTCTGCGTGAAGCTTTCCAAAGGCAGGTTCACCAAGTCCTACAGGGCAACCTTTAATGACACATGTGATAATTCCACCAATAGTGTCGCCATCAGCCTTAACAGAAAGAATCAAGTCTTCCATTTCCTTTGCCTTGTCAAGGTCTGGACAACGAACATTATTCTTCTCAATATTGTCCAAGTTCAGTTTTGTATAATCCCTTTCGATGGCAATATTTCCAACCTGCGAAGTATAGGCAGTAACACTGATACCCAACTGACGGAGAGCTATCTTGGCAAAAGCACCTCCAACACATCGTGAAATGGTTTCTCTTGCACTACTTCTGCCACCACCACGATGGTCACGCAAACCATACTTCTGAGTGTAGGAAAAGTCTGCATGCGAAGGGCGGAAAACATTACGCACATTCTCATAATCATGCGAATGTTGGTTGGTATTCCTTACAAGAAAACCGATAGGGCAACCTGTACTCTTGCCTTCAAAGACTCCTGAGAGAATCTCTACCCTATCCCCTTCCTGACGTCCAGTCGTGATGTTACTCTGTCCCGGTTTACGACGGTCAAGTTCACTCTGAACAAAGTCGATGTCGATGTCTATACCAGCAGGAAAGCCGTCGATAACTCCTCCTACACCAGCACCATGACTCTCGCCGAAGGTAGAAACCGTAAATATATTACCAAAAGTATTACGCATGATTAGTTTTGAGTTTGTGAGTTTGTAAGTTTGTGATTAATGAGTTTTTAGTTTACTAAAAAGTATTACTTAACCAATTCCTCATTACCAATTTCCGATTAGTGGCAACCACATCCGCCACCGCAGTTGCTACCACAACCACCGTCGCCACAATTGCAGCCTCCGCCGCAACCGCCACAGCCACCTTCACCACTCATGTAGTTAAGCATCTGAGTGACCTCCTCATTTGTAGCAGGACGATTAACACATACCTTTCCTACGAAATGAAGGTCCTGACCTGCACGAGGGTGGTTAAGGTCGATGGTAACAGCATTATCCTTAATCTCTATGATTGTAGCATGGAAACGAGAACCATCCTCGCCCTGAAGAGGAACGACATTACCCTCAAACACATGCTCAGTATCGAATTTTCCGTTGAACTCAAAAATCTTCTTATCAACGTCAAACATAAGTTCATCCTCAAACTCACCATAAGCATCCTTACAAGGAATGACGAAATCGAAGGCATCGCCTGTGGCAAGAGCATCTACCTGCTGTTCAAAAGCAGGGATTGCAGCACCAAGGTTGCTGATGAACTGGAAAGGATGCTCCTCGTTACATTCCTCCACGAGAGTCTCCTGTTCATCCTCATCATCCTTCACGTATAACTTGTATGCAACTGTGATGTAATTATTTTGAATATCTGCCATATTAGTAGTATAGTTGTATGATTATAACTGTTAATTATGTGCAAAGATAATAGAAATCACTCGCAAGGCAAAGAAATATTTGCACTTTTGTGAAAAATAGACTACCTTTGGACAATTATTACAATTAACAAATATGAAAAAGCAAATTATAATCCCTTTGGCACTCACACTTATGTGTTCATGCGGAGGAAGCAATACTGGCAAAGTAACAGAGACAAAACAGAACACTTCTGAGACACCACAGAACATAAAGAAGATGCCTTTGAAGATGTCGGGCGACTTCAACCAGATAACAAGCCTTGGAGGAATAGACATCATCTATTCACAAGGCGACTACAACTGTACGATAGAGGGCGATTCCATAGCACTTAGCCAAGTTAAGGCAGATGTGGAAAGCGGAATACTCACACTCTACGCACAGACGGACAACAACCCAGACATCAACTGCTACGGAACGTCGCAGAATATCAAGGCATATATCAGCGCCCCATTCCTCAAGTGCGTTGCAATATGTGCCGCAGGCAACTTCTCATCCGTAGGCAAATGGAAGGCGGAGAGTCTCGAACTTGGCGTTATCGGTACAGGTTCTTTCGACCTTGACACCATAGAATGTAACACTTTCAAGTACGAAGCTACAGGCGAAGGCAACGCCACCATCAAGCATATCAATTCCAAGGAAAGCATCATGTTCACCTGTATGAGCAAAAGTGATGTGAATGCCAATATCAATACAAATCAAGTTACCGCAGTAACTCAAAGCGGCAAAATCACTCTTACAGGAACAGCAAAGCAAAAAGATTTATCTGCAACTAACAAAGCTCTCATAGAGGACAAGACTGTTAGAAAGTAACAATAACTATAATACAACGAGGACGTACCACAAAAGTACGTCCTCTATTTTTGCAATAATACACACGTGATAATTCGCGTCCGATGGGCATCGGACAAAATGTTCGCTCGCGACGGGGAAAAAAGTTTTGTTCACGACGGATTATTTACGGACTGCGCGCTTCAGACCAAAGACACGCCATAAAAACAAAAACTGAGTAGAAGAAAACGTTTCCTCTACCCAGTTTTTCATATATGCTCGTTTTAGAACTTGACTCCGAATGTAAGATTCAGACGACTACGGTTTGCAGAAATCTCTGTTGCTGGAAAAAAAATATCCTGACGAGTCACAATATCATCATTTACATAACCATTGAAAGCATAGAAATCGCCCTTCTGCATGTGATACTGATAAGCAATATCAAGATAGCACTTATCATTAAAGCGGTAACCAAGACCTGCTGTGATACGCTGTACATCCTTCCAGTTAATCCAATCAGTCTCTGTGTGAGGGCTATCAAAACCGACTTCCTTATATCCTTTTAAAGAATAAGGTGACTTGATGTAGTTGTAACCAAGACGAACGCTTATATTTTCTACAGGCTTGAATTCTGCACCAATACGGAACGTATGCTGTCCATGAGCAAATCCGCGGACTACCTCATTTATTCTACGGAAATAAACAACATCAAGAACATCATAATAAGCAGACTCATAACGTGCATTCTTGAAATCCTGATACTCATATTCGGCACCAATTGCAAACTGACTGCCAACAGTGTAACCCAAACTTATGTTAATTGCCCATGGGTCGCTATACTTATACTCATAGTCACCAGAGTCACAAGTATATGAACCGCCTTTTGGATAGTAGAGCGTTGTATTATTACGATCTGTCAAATTATATGTGGTCGGAGTCTTGTACCAGAAACCCACACGAAATGAAGAGTCATCAAAAGGACGAAGAATCATACCAACCTTGAAATCCGAGCCATAACCAGTTGTCTCATAAAAATTCTCAAAAAGATAATTAACATAAAAGTCACTTCCTTCACTGTCCCTATAAATGCCATCCTCTGAATACTCGCTCAATCGTTGCATATTCACCCAGTGAATACCAAGATTTGCTCCAAGGAACAACTTATCACCTATATTGGCAGAGAGATTAAGGTCACATAAAGTATTTGAACCAGAAGTTGCACGACGGTATTCTGCACTCTGAGCAGGCCTTCCTACATATTTAGTACCTACTACATCGCCTTTATCATTAATAATTTCCTCTAAAGCAAGTATTCCCTCATGTTTTCCTGGATTTTCGGCTGAGATATCCGCAAGGGTACCAATTCCCTCCCAACTATTTTTTTCCAAAGCAACATTTGCATAACTCGCAATCTGATATGTCTGCGAAAAAGCAGGTCTGTCATATAGGTAAAGACCACCTACATTCACTCCAAGATTAGTAAAATAGTTACGGTCATCCTTAATGCCTATACCAATATTAATTTGTGAAAGATCATCATCACCTGTAGGTATGGCAAAAACCGCACCCATATAATCAAGCTTTATCTTCAATCTGTCCTGAGTAAGCACACCTTGGTTTGCGACAATAGCACCTGCACCCACTGCAAATTCACTTTTACGGAACAGACCTGTTCCTGCAGGATTAGAGTGCATAACAGATATATCACCACCGAGTGCGCTAAGAGCACCACCCATACCCACGAAACGTGCAGTACCATTAAGGTCCTTAACTGCAAGATCAAGTGCATCGTAAGCATCCTGTGCGTTTGCCGTCATAGACAGCGATGCCATAAGAGCAATAGAATATATTGTTTTCATAATAGTACAATTCAATTTAGAAGCCCCTCCCCCCCCAATAAGGGGGAAAACATACGAGCTTGTGATTATTTTAAGATATCTCAGAGGATTATATTTCCTATCCCATTGGACATAATTTCCCACTTTACCACATAGGAAGTCCCTAAAGGAAGCGTTATGGATTCCGAATCATCGTCTTCCACCACCACCGCCACCGCCTCGGCTACCAGCACCTCCGCTTCTGTAGCTTGAGCCATGACTTGCACCACCTCCACTTGAATAGCTACTGCTTGAAGAGCTACTTCGTGTGCTTGAACTATTATTGTATGTGCTTGGCGTGTATGTAGTACGGGAATTTGAGCTACGGTTGTAAGAACCAGAATTAGCAGAATTGCTTCCCGGATTATAGAGAGTCCTTCGATTCGTTCCAGAATTAGAAGAACTATTTGCAGAGCCGTTACGGTCATAACCATAGCGAGAAGAAAGAGCTCCACCACGTTCACCATAATGTGAAGCTACCGTTGCAGCATCACTATAACGTCTATTATTACTACGAACACCACCGTAAGTATTAGAGAAGCGCGATTTGCTGCCAGAACTCTGACCTCCACTATAATTAATTCCAGTATAGGATGCTCTATGATTAAAGTTTGAAGCTCTCTGACTTACGCCATAACCTCCGCCATAGTAGTAAC
>R24__coassemble_1184_pt1 | contig 14806 bp, 12 predicted proteins | sample R24__metabat2_low_PE_026 | metagenome-assembled genome bin R24
CGGCTCGTCGTGTATATACACGTATGACCTCCATCGTTATAAAAAATAACTCTTAAATAATAATCCTAATATATTCATATGATTGATAACTTTGTTATAAAGCCAATTGGTAAATTCGGTCGCTTTGATACTTGCTGTGTTTTTGATTATCTTAAACGCAAATATAGTGTGCAGAAAGTAATGGGTTTTAAAATGTGTATTGCAACATTTTTATTCATTTTTCTTCTGTTGCAGTCATGCTATAACTCTTCGGTATCTATGGCTGTACATAATGTCGAAATTGGAAAGACAGATGTTAGCTCAAAGCCAATAGATAATTGGTATGTTTGTGGAACATTCTCCCCAAAGGATGATTCTTTGTTCTCAGGCTATTTCTATGATGATACTCAAACTTTGTCTGAATTACAGAATCCTGATTCTCTGAACCCGTATTGGTATAATGGTGAATATACACCAATATATAATTTGCTTGACCTCTCGGAAATCTTCCATCTTAACACAAATGAGAAGCGTAATGATATTGTTGGCAAGTCAACTTATCTTGCTTGTGATATCTATTCTGACAAGGAGGCAGATATGTACCTGGAAGTGAAAAAAAGGATGAAATGCTACCAACGACTTAATGGTACTCTTTTGCACCGTATAGAGATACAAGGTCACGATTTCTATCCAGTACATTTTAATAAGGGACTAAACAGGTATGTTGTCAAGGCTGTAGCGAGGAACAATGATTATAGCTTCGAGACTACGGTTTATGATAGTAGTAGTGTAGCCAAGTTGTTTGTCAATGGACAGAGTAATAATATTGTTCTTCCTGAAATAAATGCTGATAGTATGTTTGTCTACTTGACAAATGATCATTGTCATGTACTTAATACACCAGTTAAACTTACAATAAGTGATGTGGAAGGGAACCTCGTTTTTGAAACTTTATTGAAGAAGAACCAGTCAAGATATAAGGTCAAAGGCCTAAGGGAAGGACATTCATATATGTGCAAGATGACTATAGCAGGACAATCCGTAAGACAACCTGTAGTATGTGGCACGTTTGATGAAATGTATGAGAAGTTGAAGGATTTGCAGAATTTGTTGTTAAAAGGGTCAAAGGAATATATTGAGACTGAGGAGATAATGTACAGACTTGATTTCCTGTTGAAGCATGAAACTCGAAAGACAGATTGGTGGTGGCAATTCAAGATAGCTCCACTGACATATCAGATAGAGCATATATGCAATTCAAATTCCAGAAACAGAATAAGGACAGCATTCAATGTGCAGTTCAAGTCATACGTATCTTCGCTTGATGGTGGAATTCAAAGATATCTTCTTGTTACTCCCGATGATGTACGTAAGGGAAAGAAATATCCGCTTGTGGTCGTAATACGTCCTGAGGTTGTGAATCATCATCCTTTCTTTGTCTCTCCACAGTTTGCTCACCAGTGGGCAATCAATATAATTCAGGAACTTGCAAATACACATGGCTTCATCGTAATGATGCCAGAGGCTCGTATGTACCATACGGAGGATGTGACGCCATTTGCAAATTCTGAGTTGAAACTGGCGATGGCAGATGTTGAGAGCCAGTATGATATAGATAGGGATAGGATATATCTGCATGGAATATGTACAGGAGGTTACCGTGCCTTGAAGATGGCAACGGAAAATCCAGGTATGTTTGCTGCCGTTGGTACATATACTCCAGCATACCATCAGAGACTCCAGAGTGAGTGGACGAGAAAACATTCCCTGGAGAATAATCTTGCGAAACTGGCAGGAGTGCCAGTCATGATTTTTGCCGACCCTAATGACAAGCATACACCATATAAGGTGTATGGCGATCTGATAGATGATTGCCGTTTAAATGGTGTTCCGGTTGAGTTTACTCAGAAGATAAATACCGAGTTGCTCTATAATGCAGTCGTGACCGGAAAGGAAGCATTTGATTTCTTCGATGGTAAGAAGAAAAAGCGTACTACTGCTGTACATGACGTTAGTTCCGATTCCTGTATGGCGGTTGTGGATATGTATTCATCACCGTTTGTGTATGTATATGAATCAGGCAATCATTCTTCCGATTATAGGAATATGGTAAATCTGATAAGCCATGACTACAAGGATTATCTGTTTAACAGTTTGCCCCTTGTGGCAGATGTGGATGTCACGGACGAAATGCTTGCAGGCAAGAACCTGTTCCTCATCGGAGACCATTTTCGCAATGAACGCTTAAATGCCTTGGTGGAATTTGCAAAGGCAGAAAATGGCTCTGTTGAAGACGGAGTCAAATCCGTTATGTCAATACATGTCAATCCAGAGCATAAGGATAGACGCTTTGTCGTGTATTCTTTCTCTGCAGATTCCCGGAAATACTTCAAGTTTCCTTGGATTGAGGGTGTGGAACGTATTGTGACTTCAAATGAATAATCCAGACTGATTGAATATTTCTTATGAACATTTTTGTCAATAAGATGGGCATCGGCTTGTTCGGTGCTCTGTGGCTTTTCGCGACTGTGGATACAGACCTCTTTATATATCCCGTTATGTCGCAGTATCTTATGTATGGGTCTTTTGCCTTGCTTCTTGTTTTTATCGGATTGATTGTCGCATTATCAAAGGGCGCAAAGGCACTAAGTGCATCATCTGTCATATTGGTGATGTGGGGCTTGTATATATTATTACATTCTGTTTTTGTCAAGGATGCAGAGGAGTATAGACTTGTATATATATTAACCAGCATACTTCTTATGCTTTCTTTGTCTGTCATGTTACGTACAGGGCAGCTAACTTTCAGATGGGTTCAGAATGGTTGTCTGTTGATGCTTGTTCTTCATTTGGGCAGTCTGGTGTTTCAATTTCTTGGATTTGTTAAGTCTGGTAATGATTTCTTTGCGTTGACGGGATTAAACCTTAATCCGAATGCTACGGCAATGCTTCTTGCTGTGTGTCTGCCAATGGTATATGACAAACTTAAAACATCAAGGCATGTGTATTTTCTGTTGATTATGCTTGTCCTTTCTATATGCTTCCTTTATGTACTTAAATGTAGAACCGCATTTGTAGGACTTGCAACGATAGTTCTTGTACGTTTGTTGACAACAGATAAGGTACGATGTAGATGGGGTATTCTCAGCAGACAATCGAAAGTGTTGTTTTTGTCTATTGCATGCGTATTGTCATTTGTGGCAATAATAGGTATGTATCATGCCAAGAAGGGTTCGTCGGATGGCAGACTCCTTATATGGAAAGTGAGTGCAGACATGATTGTCCATAATCCAGTGGGCAGTGGAATCGGAATGTTCCAGCGTGAGTATAATCTCAGACAGGGTGAATACTTTGCAAGCGACCGGTCAACTGAAGAAGAACGTATGACGGCAGATGCTGTCTATATGGCTTACAATGATTATCTTGAGCATGGCGTAGAGGCAGGAGTCATTGGTATGTGCTTTATGCTCTCATTCTATGTGTCCTTGATGATTAGTGCGTATAGACAACATGACTATTCGTCCTTGTCAATAGTGGTTGGCTTTGCTGTCATGTCGTTGGTCAATTTCGCCTATACTACCATTCAAACATGGATTGTCATGATGTGTTATGCAGGGTATGTAATGAGTCGTGAGAAACCAATAGTGACACGATGTGTGTTTTCAAGGTTATACATTGTTGTGCTACTTGTCTGCTGTGTTTCCTGTGGAATGGTACATTTTTGCCATGCGTACGCACAGGTCCGCTTGAAGTCCATCAAGGAACAACATGCAGATGATAGCAGTCATGCAATATCCGAACTGAAAGAACTTGCCACTACTGTTGGTACGTCTGAAGCATATTGGAACACTATGGCAGATTTCTACTGTAAGGAAAACGATTATGAGAAAGCGTTGAGATGTTATGATAACGCTTTAAGATATACAACCGAGCCAAGGATATTGTTCCGTTGCTTTATGTGCTGTGATAGAATGGACAAGACAAAGGATGGCATTACTTATCTTGAAAAGGTATGTGCCATTATTCCGCAGAACTTGATGGCAAGGTACATACTCATGCAGTGGTATGATAAATGTGGTAATACTACCATGGCTTTGCGCTATGCAGATGATATCGTGTCTCTTCCGTTGAGAGTGCGTAATGAGAAATCGGATGCAATACAGGAAGAGGCAAGAAAATATAAGGATAATAACTCAAATAACAATAAAGAAAAATAGAACTATGAGAAAAATCAAAACCGTAATGCTGATTATGGCTTCCTTGTGGTGTGTCTGTGCCAGTTCACAGCCTTTGGCATACAGCAAGGATGAGAGTAAGGTGCTTCAAGAGCATGAGAGTGACTTGCAACAGTTTGTGGATCGTGTTAGCGAGGATGCATACGTGACATTGTGCCTGAAGTACCGTGTTGACGTCAAGGATAGACTGCACCTTATGAATCTTGTCAAGGACAGGGAGTATAGGAAGTATGCACACAATTTTCTTGATAACACTCCAAAACAGCGTGTAATGGAGAAAATGAGGATTGACAGTGTGTTTCAGGACTCAATTGATGCTCTTCTTATTCCAGAGAATCATGAGATCTCAGGCAGAAGCATCAGTATGGCTCTCAAACTTGCAAAGCCATTGAAACTTAGCAATAAGAAATACACGTTTCTTATGGACAAGGCAATCACCTTTGCGCGTATGAAACGAAAGAATCCGACTGTATGGTTTGCAAAGAGTGAGATGGATGCCATGAAGAAGGTCTTGAATCGAAAGCAGATAGAGACTGTACTCAATGAGAAGAATGGCTATGAAGCGCATTTTAATGCTTGCAGGATATGGAACGACCTTGAAAAGGCTAAGCTTACGGAGGAACTTGACAGTGTAGGACAGATGTATCTGCTGGAGAAGTATTTCACCCTTGACATGTTCTATCGTGACTACTTTATTGGTGACGACGAGACCATGAGGAACAATCTTGATGAACTCTACAAGAATCGTCCTGACGGCATCAGGATGCACGAGGCATTGAACACACGTAAGCGTGTGAATGCAGAGGCAAAGGAAGAAAAGAAGAAAAGGGTAAGCAATACGTATGCATGGTGACGTGTTGCTGCCTGATTAATAACTCTAATAACAAATAAAACAAAACAAACTATGAAGAAAAGATTACGTAAGTATCTTACGTTTATCGCTTTGCTGATGATGGCAAACTCCATGTCGGCACAGCTGAACTATGATGACATGCGTCTTGCAGTAGATGTATTGAAAGGAAAGGAAACGACCCACGACAAGACTTGGGCAGTAGATGTACTCGAAGATGCACTCAACACTGAACGTGATGCCTTCACACTCAATGTGCTTGGCATCGCCTATCTCCACGGACTTGGTGTAGAGCCTGATACGACAAAGGCAATTGCCTATATGGAGGAGTCAGGTGCCAATGGTTATAAGATGGCTTATCATAACCTTAGTATGTACTACAAGTATCTTGAGCCATCAAAGCAGGATTTTGTGAAAGCGTATGAGACATTCCGCAATGGAGCGGATGCTGGTTCTCCAACCTGTTGCTACAATGCAGGCTTCATGCTTTACAAGGGACTTGGATGTAAGCAGGATTATACTGAGGCTATAGAGTTTTTCCAACGTGCTGCAGAAAAAGGACATGTTCCTTCCATGTTTATGCTTGGTCTTTGTTACCGTAATGGCTATGGCGTGGAGCGTGATGAGTCTTCTGCAAAGTTCTTCCTTGAGCGTGCTGCAATGTATGACTATCGTGATGCCATGGATGAACTGAACAAGGAGAAGCCTGAGAATGATCCTAATCGTCATTTCGTGAACATTGATGGAACGATGGAGATACCAGCAACTATGCCAGACATTGAACCATACGTGCCAGACAATACAGGTGCACTTGCAGGCAAGTATCAGGGAGTGCTTGTCACATACGACTGGAGTGGACAGTATGTTATCTCAGAGCGTCCACTTACTGTTGATATGTGCGAGAAGGATGGACATCTTAGCGGTTTGTGGCTTCATGGCAATGACTCAGTCCTTTTCAATGCGGATGTAACGCCACAGGGAGAACTTAAGTTTGACAGTACTGAGGTCGTGTCCTATGACAGATATGTGGTCGGCATGAAGCAACTTTATCGTTTTGACAAGGCAGACATCAGTTATATGGACGAATACATCTCAGGTCAGCTTCGTCTGTATTCTATGGCAGAGCTTGAACCTGCACGCCCGATGTACTTGTGTCTCAGACGTTGTAACTATCCGATGACAGACACTCAGAGTGGTGACAACAGTAAGATATGGGCTTACCCTAATCCATTCAAGACCCAAGTTACAGTCCGCTTTGAACTTGACGAACCATGTGCATCGACAAAGATTTGTCTTTATACACGTACAGGTGTGAATAAACAGAGTTACGAGCTTGGCTCGTTGGATGCAGGAGAACATACGTACACATTGACTCCGAATATTACGGATGGTGTTTATGTGCTTCATGTAGTGGCTGGAGAACATGTTTATCAAACAATAATAATCCGTGAACGCTAAAAATATGAAGAAGATTTTGTTATTTATGTTACTGTTTGTAAATTTGCAGATAGTAATCAAGGAGTATGGCTTCATATTCAATGCAGGTGCGGATGTTATGGCGCAGGTTATGTCAGCAGAGCCGTACACTTGTTATGATAGGGAAACTGGTGATGTGTATCCATCAAATTTGCCATGTAAGTATGATAAACCTAAATACGGAACAAATGTTAGTTCTGGCGGTGGCAGTTGTGGTGGTAGTGTTGAAATGGTTTCTTCAGAAGAAGATGATATTGATGTACCACCTGTTAACGTGTCGGGAGTAAAAGAAGTTGTAGTTGATGGACAGAAAATAGAAGGTAAGATAATATCTGTGGGTTTTCAATTTGAAATTCCCCACGTGGAGGCAATTGGTACGCGGGTAAAATTACCACCAATCCCAAACGTACCGAGATATGTTCCTGTTCATCGTTTGGCGGCAATAATGGCTGCTTTGGGATATCCAGATTTTTCTAAATTCAAAAATGAATTGGAAAGAAATGGATGGCATATTGCAGATGATGAGGCAAAGAGACTTGGCTTGAACTTGCATGATTTGACGGGTCTTGATGCTATGTTGCTGAAAAGTGATGATGGTCAATCGTATGTTTTAGTTTTTGCGGGAACAAATATTCATTCATTGGCGGATCTTGTAACAGATGCAGACCAGTATTTTAATGGTAAAGCGCCACAATATGATTCTGCTCTTTCTCTTGCGCTTAAACTTAATAATCTTTTGGCGGATAAGAACTTGACTTTTGTCGGACATTCTTTGGGCGGTGGTCTTGCAACGCTGGCAAGTCTTATGACAGGAAGGTATGCAATCACATTTAATCCTGCAGCATTGAATAATTTGATGGTTAGTCGAGTGTTTATGAATAGGGTTTTGACTGGAAACAAATTTGATACATCCAAAATTTTTAATTATGTTATGCAAGGCGAGAATTTGCAGCAAGTAGATCCTTTGCAGGCTATTAATGCGACTCCAAATACTATCGCAGGTTTCTGTATTGGTGAAAGGGTCAATGTTACGAACTATACTGGTGGTGATGGACATGGTATTGCTACTATGGTGGATAATTTGGATCCTAATAGGGTTGTGTATGAAATAATTTCACATAGAAAATGAGAAAATATAGTTTGAAGATAAAGACATTTTTTCCTGTTATATCTGTGTGTTTGCTACTAACATCGTGTTTTTATGACAAGATGTATAATCTTGATGATGGTGAACTCGCATGGATGTCTCCGTACGAAGAAGGCGATACGATCCTTTTTCGTTCTTCAGTTTCTGGAGAATATGATTCTTTATTTGTGAATAAAAAAATCATTCTCAATTCAAAATCTCGTCTTGTAAGTAATCTCGGTGCAGAGGTGTTTAATGCAAGTGGGTCATTTGAAGCTAAGATTTTACATAATAAAAATCAATTAGAATACCGTTTTTTGATAGTTAAGGAGAATAATACGGATTTATATGTAAGTTTTAAGTTTGCAGATCGATATAGTACTTTGCTACGTGGACCTTCAAGTCATTTACATTTTGAGCATTACAATGGTGTCTTGAAAATGATTAGATATACTGTTGATGATGTTGAATATAATGACTTGGTTTCTGTGGGAGATTATAATTCTGAATTGTCCGAGATTAGGTGGGATTCTTGTGAATGTGCTCATTTCTTATGGAGTAAATCCAAAGGATTGATTCTGTACAAATATGCTGATACAGATTCAATAAAGGGTGATGTCTATACTTTTTACAAGAGACTTCCATATCAAGAACCAAAGAGTAGAGGCTTTTGGAATATATTGTTTGGTGAATAACAGATAAGATGCCGACTCGTCATTTACCATGCAATGATGAGTCAGGCAATATCACTCATCCTCTATTATAACGTAAGCCGTGTGTCAACTGCTAATGCAGAATGGCACACGGCTTTGTGTATTATAAGTATGATACTTATGTTACCTAAACTGCCACTTTCCATTTCGTAATCATCATGTTTACGAGTGGAGAGTGGCATACTTATTTTGATACATAAGATGCAAATGGTTTTGCTATGCCATAAATCTCTCAGGAGCATGAAAGGCTAATTGTCTTGAATAGTCATAATTGTCGTTTTGTGTTCGTGTTATTCGGTATTTATTCGTACTTTTGAAACAATAAAATTGAAATGCTTATGACTGCAATACAATTGAAAGCTGAAGTTATGCACAACATAAATGTTGTGGCTGAGGATGAAAACATGTTGAATCGTGTTGCAAAATACTTGCGAAAGTTGGTTGCTGAAAAGCAAACGGATTCAACGGAGATGACTAAGGAAGCTTTTTATGCTAAATTGGAACGAGGCGAGAAAGCTTATGAGCGAGGCGAATGCCATGAGATTCTCCCTGGTGAAGATTTGACAACATATCTAAGACGTAGGGGGTATGATATATAAAGTAGTGAATACTCCTGAGGCTGATGAGGATTAGGTAAGACTCGCCAAGAACGAGCAAAAGGTATTCCTTAAAGCCATGAAGTTTATAGAGGAGTTGCGCGAACATCCGAAGACGGGAACTGGTCATCCAGAACCTTTGAAAGGTAAGCCTGAGGGACGCTGGAGTCGTGCGTTGACAAAAAAGCATAGGATGGTTTATCGTATTTTTGATGAAGAAGTTGTGATATTGATTCTTTCTTCCTATGGTCATTATGATGATAAATAATATGTGAAAGGCATAACTTGGTATGCCCAAAGCTTTCGTTTACTTTCATGAAAGCTTTGGATGGGTTCAACGAAAGATTTGGATGAAATGGATTAAAGGTGTGGCTTTCGCAATTCTACTGTCGTCCTTTCCTTGGAGTATGGTTACTATGCTAACTCAAAAGTACTATGGGAAAACAAAACCTGCACCCTGTCTGACGACAGAATGCAGGCGCAAATAGTTAGATTCTGAGCGATATAACGAACTTATTTTACCAATTTTTTAATTGTACCATCATTAAACCTTACAATCTTTATGCTCTTGAATCCTGCGTTTGTACCACGAACGCCATTTAAGTTATATGAACTAACTTCTTCGCGTGGGCCATTAACAGCTTCAACTGATGTTACGTCAGCATATTTTGCGTTGATAGTTTCCTTGGCAAGTTCTTCTGTTGTGTTAAATGCAACAGTGATTATAGTTGCCTGTGAGAGTGTGAGTACAAATACTGGTGCAGTGTCAGCTGAAGCCTGTTCGCCACGGAGCGATGCTGAGTATATAAGGCTCATTGCTCCAGATTGGAATGAAACAGATACTGGCTCAGTTGTTGCGTAGATAATCTTGCCGTTATCCTCGCTCACTGTTACTGGGATTGTGAGGTTCTCTATGGTCAGTGGTGGCACTGTCACGTTGAATCCTGAGAATGTCACTTCTGCCTTTCCATCTGCATCTGCTTGTGTCACGCTGACTGTCTGTGCTGATGTCGCAACACCTGCCAATGGTGTGCCTGGCTGTGCAGGAATAGATGTTCCAAGTGCTATGACTCCTTCGTAATTCTTGCTTGCACTCTTGAGTTTTGCATACTCTTCCTGGCTAACGAAGTGGAGCGTTGCGTTAATGAGTACATACTTCTTATTGGCAATAACGACATAGCTTGCCTTGTAGTCAGTACCCTCATCCACACGGAATGAACGGTTGTATTTAGTGGTTGTTCCGTCGCCATTGTCCCATTCCCATATGATAGAGTGGAATGAAGTTGTTGCACGTTTGCGAACACCATTGAGTGTGGAACCACCTGTCTCAGTTGGCACATCCTCTTGGTACTCTGTCCAGTAGTCATAGAAGTAATAGAAGAGTGAATCTGCCTTGTCGCTAATCTTGATGCTATAAACTGCAGGTGTTGCATTGCGACCTGCACGTGCGTCCCATCCACCTGAGTATGTAGTATATTCACCATTTACATCACGCCAACCGTCATACCAGTCCTGACCGAAATAGGCATTGTATGAGCCGTTAGGATTGAGACCGTAGATTTTAGCCTCGCTGATTGACTTGATGCCAAGAGCATTGATAATCTCTGTAGTGTCAATGGCAGAATATGTGATTTCCTCGTTTTGGTCGATGATGCTTAATGACTGATAAGCCTCTACGTCAAACGTCTTGACAAGCTCTGGACCTTTGACTGTGAAACTGATTGAGTAAGAAGTGGCATCTTCTGCGAGGATATCGGCAGAAAATGTAGCGAGGTTCACTTGTGCAAGTGATGTCTTTTTAGTCACAATCTTATATTTATGTCCCTCGACGAATGGGTAGTTGAATGTTACTGCCACGCTTCCTCGTGTAGAAGTCTCTTCAACAAGAGGTTCGACTGCATCATCGATGTACAATTCGTAGTCGATTGACGTTACGTTTAAGGGTGTAAGAGCGTAATCATTTGGATTTGTGTATGTGAGTATTATTCCCTCGGCATTTAAGTCTTCAATACCGTCATACACCTTGCCATCCTCGATGTTCCAAGAAGCCGTGCCCCATTCAAATGTTTGTGCATTAAGTCCTAAAGCCAGCAATACTGCTGATAATGTTAGTAATAGTTTCTTCATAATCATTTTTTTTCAAATAAGTTAATAATTCCGTTGTTTTATCCTTGTTTGTTGGTGCAAAGGTACGAGTTTTTTTAAAGTCTCGCAATACCATTTTCATGGTAGATGATTGGTTAGTAACTCATTAATCGAATAGAAAAATGCAAAAGATTGCCTTTGATAATCGTGTTTTGACGACAATAAAGGCAATCCCTGCATTTCTTTTATTTTATGACAAAATGTTTCTGAAGATCTTTCTCAGCATATATTATATATGTTCCTTTGGCAAGAAAAACAGACATGTTTCCTTTGCCACTTGCAATAAGATTTCCATTTGTTGAGTATATGAAGAAGTTTGTGTTGTCGTTTAATCCTTGTGTTTCTATAGAATTTCCTGTAACGATAAACTTCTTTTTACTTTCGTTTTCTATATCTTTAATAGAGTTAGTAGCGTTTTTCTCTATCATGTTATTGCGGAAGATTGCCCATCCTCCTTTTCCGTAATATGATTTCTTTGTTCCTGCTGGTATATACAATTTACAAGTTGTATAATCTACTTCGCTAAAGGAATCAGAACCAGGGAAAGGCGGTATTTCCCAGTTTACGTCTATATCTTGTAGTTTTGCACATCCATAGAAACAGCAATCCCCCATCTTTTTAATGGATTTAGGTAGTGATAGCTTTGTTAAGCTTCTACAAACTGCAAAAGCGTTTGGTTCTATTATCTCTGTACCTTCAGGAATTGTTAACTCTTGCAGACTATTACATTCACTAAATGCATCGAATCCAATGGCTATAATAGAATTTGGAAATTCAATGCTTGCTAAGTTCCTGTGACAATTGAATGCGTAGTCACAGATATACTTTGTACCTTCCTTAATTGTGTATGTTGTGTTATCGCCCAATGCTTTTACGAGATATGTGTCAGCATATCTAATATCGTCAATGACAGGAAGAGAAGTACACCCTTCAAATAAATTATATCTTGTGTATGATATTGCATCTGGCATCTTTACAGAAGATAGTGATTTACAATAACTAAAAGCGTCATAATAGATTGAGTCCATAATAGAAGGTAGTATAATCTCCTTTAGAGACAAACAGCCGTAGAATGTGTATGGTTCTATGTATTTTAGTCCTTCCATTCCTGTTATTTTTTTGAGATTTTCACATTGTTGAAATGCAGAAGTGCCAAGTCTTGTTACAGAACTTGGTATATTTATGTTTTTAAGAGCATAGTTCCTGAAAAAAGCACATGAACCTATATCTCTTAAAGATTCTGATAGTGTTACTTCACTAAGGTTAGAGCACCAAGCGAAAGCTTGACTACCAATGGTTGTAACGGAATTCGGTAATGTTACGGAATTGAGAGCTTTACAAAATTCCAAGGCATTGTTACCTATTTTTGTTGTACCTTCAGGGAATGTATAATCTCCAGAAATTTCTTCTCCTTTGTATATGAATTTGAATCCACATGAACGATAATCATATTGTGCATAATATTTTGCAACATTATTGTCATCTGCCCAATTGTCTATTAGTATTGTGATGTAATCTAAGTTTGGACATTCGTTGTAAGGCGCAAAACTTATGGATTTAACTGTGTTTGGAATCTTAAATGTTGTTACGCCAATGCACCCATTAAACGCATCTGTAAATTTTTCAACGGATGGAGTTAATTCTACGGAACTAATGTTGATGCAATTGCCAAATGCACCAGAAAGAATTTCTTTTGTTGTGTTTGATGTTTTTAATGCTGTTATATTTTCACATCCTGCAAGTAAGTTTTCTCCTATTGTCGTTATCCCTTCTGGAATGACATAGTCACCGCAAATTTCTTCTCCATTGTATGTATATCTGTGTTTGAATTTATATGTCGCAGGGTATGTGTAGTTTTTGTTAGCCCAGTTTGTTATGTTGATTGTTACTTCTTGAATATTACTATTACTCCAAGTAAATACGCTTTTTTTTTTGATTGTTTGTGGGAGTGCAATTTCGTAAAGTGATGTGCATCCTGAGAAAATACTATCTTGGAATTCTGTAGAAGCACCATCTAAAACAATGAATGAACTGAGTTTCGTACAACCGGCAAATGCATAGCTTTCTATAGAGTTGACATTTCCTCCAATAATGATTTTATCGAGACTTGTGCAGTTCAGAAATGCTTCTTTCCTTATTTCTTTTATGCTTTTGGGGATATTTACGTGCTTGAGATTAGAACATCCATCGAATGTGTTTCTAAGAATTATTTTAACTTTTTCTGGGATATTAATAGAATCCATAGATACACATCCTGCAAAAGTCCTAATGCCAAGACGGGTGAGTGTGTTAGGCAGTGATATCGAAGTTAGTTTAGTGCATCCTTTGAATGCGTTGTCGCACAATTCTGTAACACCAGAGTCGATGTCACATGTAATAATTTGCTCTTTGTATTGAAGCCATGGACATTCTTCTTTGGGTTTAAGAGTCATTTTGCCTTTTCCGAAAATGTGCAAATTTCCTGTTTGGGTATTAAGCTCCCATTTAATGTTTTTGTTTGAAAGGAAATCTCCGGAATAAGTGGCAGCATTTATTGTGTTGAAAGAAACTAAGGTTAGAACAAATGCTAAGAGGATTTGTTTTGTTTTCATTAATTTGTTATTTTATGATTATAGTTCATATTTCTTTCCGTTCCACTTTAGCGTTATGCTTTCGCGTGGCTTAGCCTTCTCGTCAAGTTCGAGAGGGTTGATGAAACGGATGGTGAGTGAGGTGTCACTCGCATTCTGAATGTAGTGGGCAAAGTTTGTCGTGTCGCTGAAAGTGAAGTAATCAGATGCGTTCAGCTTCTTCCAGTCTGTGGTGTAGAACTCAATCTGTGAGTCTGTTTTGGTGCTGACGCATGACACGGAACGTATGAGTGATATGATGTTGGTGTCGTCAAGCGGAAGGAGCTTTATCTGCACATCGCTATTGGACGATGTACGGATAAAAGCATAGTCAGCCGTGAGAGTCGTCATTTCACTCTTGTAGCCAAGGTTATTTGTTACGATAGCCTTCATATTGCTGTCCATATAATCCACGAAGTCGAGGATGTTGTTCTTGGACAGTGTAGGAAGGATGCTGTCAGGCATCTGACGGATAATCGTCTTAAAGTCCTGGGCGGAAGACGATGTTGGTATGAGGAGACTCACGAGGAGTGCAAGTATGTTATTCTTCATTGTAGATGTGTTGTTTTATCGGTTGCAAAGTTAATAATAAAAGGAGAATGGAGAATGAAGAAAGCGATATTTTTTCTATCTTTGCACAATGATTTATCAGAAAATGAATATACGATTATATTTGGCACTCATAGTGTCAATGTGCTGTACTAAGGCGGTGGCTCAAGAACCTGAGCCTCTTGATTCTGCTTTTATCAACTCAATAGATAGTCTTATTGAAGAATATGAGGCTACGACGAGCAAGGATAAATGGAAGCAGCTCGAGTTGGTGATGCAGGATGAGGAACGTTGGTGTCGTTTCCGCATAAAGGAAGAGATGTCAATGGATTATGTTGGATGGAACTACCTTCTGAAAGGTGTTGTCCACACCTGTACCCAGCATAAGTATATCTCTGAGCCGGTGCTGTTCCAGAACCGTCATTACGGCAAGCAGGATTATGCCGTTGCACTAACTCCTCTCGCTGCTACGTGGGCATTGAAGGCTGCTGGCGTGAAGAGTACAAGTAGCTGGAATCGTCTCTTGCT
>R24__coassemble_1185_pt1 | contig 14802 bp, 10 predicted proteins | sample R24__metabat2_low_PE_026 | metagenome-assembled genome bin R24
TGAGTCCGTAGTGACTCCGAAGTGACTTCGCTATGGCTCCGCTATAATAGTTGAGCGGAGAAATAGTAGAGGAATAGCGGAGCGACAAAAAAGCGGCAACGGAGTCATGACGAAGGTACGACGTACAAACGAATATTGAATAATATATTGACACAAATATTATCAATCATAATGACGGAAACATTAGGCGGATGATTATAGAAATGAAATTATTATCGTTTTACGTTAAAAATATGTAAAAATAATCTACGTAACCAAAAAAGATACGTAACTTTGCGGGGTTGTTTGTGAGGCAGGACTTCACTCTTTTGGCTTCATTAGTCTAATGGCGTGTCGTACTATCCACATTCACGATAAAATGAGAAATGTAACTTATAATTTACTAACTATATGTTCAGAATGTTCAAAAACGCAAAATGTTTAGCATTGACTCTTGTGGTCATGGTTCTTGCCTCATGTAGCAAGGATGAGTATCTTAATGTGATTCCAAAGGAATCAAGTATGGTCATGTCTGTTGACTTGGCAGCTATTGCCAAGAAAGGTGATATGGCAAATTCCGATTTGCTGAAAGTGTTGAATGATGCGACTGCATCGCTCAGTAAGAAAGATAAGGAGAAAGCAAAGAAATATACGGATGACCCACGTGAGATGGGTATTGACCTCTTAGAACCTATTTATGTGTTCAAGACACCTACTCAGTATATTGGTGTTGCAATGAAGATAGATGATGAGGACAAGTTCAGCGAGTTCCTCGAGGTACTTCGTGACAACGGTTCTTGCACTAAGATTGTGGAGCATGAAGGTAAGAAGTTTGGTGCTCTCATGGATTGTGATTTTGCTTACAATGACAATACCTTTGCACTTCTCATTCCTCTTGCAGCAAACTCAAAAGCTGGTAATCGCTCAGTACTCACATCAATGTTCAACCAGAGAGAGAACGAGAGCTTTGCAAGTACTGAGAACTTCAAGAAGATGGCAGACGGCAATGGCGACATCCTCATGTACATCAATATGGGTGTGCTTCCTACCAATACTCCATTGGCACAGGTGTACGGCATGAATGGCATGAAGCCTTCAGATGTAGAAGGATTCCTATCTACTTCGTTTGTTGATGGCAAGATGGTCATGACTACAGAGGTGTCAGGAAAGACAGAAGCTGCCAAGAAGATGCTTGAGGAGTCAACAAAGTCAATGCGTAAGATTGAAGGTAAGTATATTAATGTTCCTACGGACAAGTCACTTATGTGGTTCTGTGCTGGTGTCAAAGGTGTTGAGTACTTGAAGAACCTCAAGAAGACACCACAGGTTAAGGAGTTGCTTCTCCTTGCCGAGAGAACTGTTGACATAGAGAAGATTATCAACTCCGTTGAAGGTGACTTTGCCGTTACTGTTGGTGAGTTGCCATCAGCCACAGACAATTTCATGTCACTGAACAGTTTTATGCCAGATTATCTTATCACAGCTAATCTTAACAATACTGACTTCCTCAAGGATGCCGATTACTGGAAGAGGACAATGAGAGATTACGGATTCACAATGACAGAGACAGGCAAGAACCAGTATTCAATCAGCAATGGCGACATTGATATCAACTGGGGTGTGGATGGCAATGACCTCTATTTTGCATCAAAGAATGCTCTCTTGAAGAACGCCTTTACACAGCACTCTAACATCCTTGACACATATAAGGATGACATCAAGGACAGCTATATGTACATGTTCTTCAACCTTGATGCGTTGTTCAGCAGTCAGGTTATGGGTATGATTGGACAGGTTCCTGCTGTCCAGAAGCGTGTGTCTTGTCTCAAGTCATTCATCATACAGTCAAAGGAAACAAACAAGTGTGATGTTGTCCTTGAACTCAAAGATAACAAGACAAACTTCCTCAAACAGATGTTCTAAGATGGAAAAGATACATTTACAGCATGTACTTCCTAAGGTGTTCCTCCAGCGTACAGACATCGTGAGTGATGTGTGGCTCAAGGATGTTACCTTCGAGAAGGAGCGGCTCTACCTTGTGGAGGCAAACTCAGGAACGGGTAAGTCCTCTTTGTGTAGTTTCATATACGGTTATCGAAATGACTATGAAGGTAAGATACTCTTTGATGAAGAGGATTCACGCCAATATACGATATCCCAGTGGACGGAGATGCGTCAGCATCACTTTGCACTCCTGTGGCAGGAGTTACGTATGTTTCCCGAACTCACAGCTATGGAGAATGTGGAGATAAAGAACAAACTCACAGGATTCCAGAAGAAGGATGTCATACGTGGCTGGTTTGAACAGCTTGGCATCGCCGATAAGATGGATGCAAAGATTGGTCAGATGTCCTTCGGTCAGCAGCAGCGTGTGGCAATGATACGTACACTCTGTCAGCCATTTGACTTCGTATTTGTTGATGAGCCTATCAGCCACCTTGATGACACCAATAGTGCCATCATGGGCGACATACTCATTACTGAGGCAAAGAGACAGGGTGCAGGAGTTATTGCTACAAGTATAGGTAAACATATTGAACTCAATTACGATAAGATATTGAAACTATGATTCGTTTTCGTAGTGAAGAGGAGTAAAATGAAGTAAAAAGAAGTAAAGAGACGAATGATATTGTCTAAAATCTCAGCTCTATAATTTATGCTTTCGATTCATATCGGGACGCATAAATTTGAGATTGAAAATTTGACGTTATACTATCGTCTTTTTACTCCCTTTTACTCCTTCTTACTTCTATTAGCTACATTTAGCCAAAGAAATACAACATGAACTTAGTTTGGAAACTATTACGACAGCATATCAGTATTCCTCAGTTTGCAGGATTCTTCTTTGCCAACCTTGTGGGAATGCTCATCATTCTTCTTGGCATACAGTTCTATAACGACATACAGGCGGTGTATGACGGCGAGGACAGCTTCATGAAGGCTGACTACCTCATAGTGAACAAGAAGATAAGTACAATGTCAACGATTACGGGACGTTCCAACACCTTCAGCGAGGATGAGGTTGCAGACTTCAAGTCGCAGAAGTTTGTTGAGCGTATGGGCGCATTCACTCCAAGTGCATACAATGTTCGTGCAAGCTTCAACATGGAAGGTATGGCAAGGATGTCAACCGAGATGTTCTTTGAATCCGTTCCTGACGAATTTGTTGATGTTGCACGTGACAAGTGGTCATACGAGGAGGGTAGTACGGATATTCCTATCATCCTGCCTAAGAACTATCTTGACCTTTACAACTTTGGCTATGCACAGAGTCGTAGTCTCCCTAAGTTGTCAGAGGGAATCCTCGGTGCAATAAGTCTTACTATCCGCATTGACGGCAACGGACGCATGGATGACTATCAGGGACGCATAGTCGGTTTCAGTAGCCGACTTAACACTATCCTTGTACCTGACGCATTCATGAAGTGGGCTAACAGGGTGTATGCCAATACCGAACAGGCAAAGGAAACGTCACGTCTCATCCTTGAAGTCAACAATCCTACGGATGATGCCATCACAAGTTATCTGCAGGACAACAACTATGAGACAGACCAGGACAAGCTTGATGCAAGTAAGACGACATATATCCTTCGCATCATCGTGGGAATAGTCATGTCTGTCGGTTTGGTCATCAGCATCCTTGCATTCTATATTCTCATGCTCTCTGTCTATCTTCTCGTACAGAAGAACAGCACGAAGCTTGAGAACCTTATTCTCATAGGATATAGTCCTGCCAAGGTATCACTTCCTTATCAGGCTTTGACCGTAGGATTAAACGTATTGGTGTTCATACTGTCTTTTGGTTTGCTTATTGTCATCCGCAAGGTATATATGGAGATGTTTGAGAACTTCTTCCCTGACATGACTGCACCATCTGTCACTCCGTCACTCATTCTCGGTATCACGCTCCTCATTGTTGTCTCTGTCCTCAACATCGTAGCTGTAAGGTCTAAAGTGGTATCATTAGTAAGAAAGTAGGAACAGGCCTATAACTATGTGTATGTCAAAAGATTTTTGACTGTACGGTCGTTGTTTTTCTCGTGACAGAGCAATTTATAAATCACAAGGAACAATATCGCTGTATGACTAAATTCTTGCGAAGTTGCTCATTTCAACCGAACCGTCCGAATGAATTTGGAGGATTTTTTTTGCCGTAACTTAAATAATTAGTAACTTTGCAATCGTTATACCAAATGAGCGTGGGAGAACAAGACGCAACTTATTGCTCCCAAGATTATTAACTAACGATGAATATGACTAAAGAAACGATACAATCAAAGTCTGGTAGTGAGACAGAAGGACTGCCTCTATACAAGAAGATTATTATTGCGATGTGGGCGGTATTATTCCTGTTCCTCATCTCAATGAGCGTGGCTCTCTACGGAATTTCACAAGGATGGCTTGGCGAATTGCCTTCAACACAGGATATGATGGATCCAATCAACAAGTCGGCATCACGTGTATATACTGACGACGGAATGGAGCTCTGCTCTTGGGGGTACTCTCAGGACAACCGCGTGATGGTACCTTACGATTCGCTTCCTGAAAATCTCATCAAAGCTCTTGTGGCTACAGAGGACGTGCGTTTCTATGAGCACTCAGGTATCGACCTCAAGGCTCTCGGACGTGCCATCATCAAGCGTGGTGTGCTCGGTCAGAAGTCAGCAGGTGGTGGCTCTACCATTACCCAGCAGTTGGCAAAACAGCTCTACTCTGATGTGGCAAAGGATGCAAGCCAGCGTGTGATGCAGAAACCAATCGAATGGTTTATTGCCATCGAACTTGAGCGCTACTACACCAAGGAGGAAATCATATCTATGTATCTCAACAAGTTTGACTTCCTCAATAATGCTGTGGGTATCAGGAATGCGGCACGCACATACTTCTCAAAAGAACCTCATGAACTATCACTTACTGAGTGTGCAACACTCGTAGGTATGTGTAAGAATCCTTCATACTTCAACCCACGTCGATTCAACGAGAGAAGCCGTGAACGTCGTAATGTAGTGCTCGCACAGATGGAAAAGGCTGGTTACATCACAGAGGAGGAGATGCTTGCGGCTCAGCAGGAAGAGTTATCAATGGCTAAGTTCCATATTCTTGACCACAATGACGGATATGCTCCATACTTCCGTGAGCTCCTTCGTCAGATGCTTATGGCTAAGAAACCTGATCGTAACGACTATCCATCATGGAAGCGTCAGAAGTTCTATGACGATTCACTTGCTTGGGAAACAAATCCCCTCTATGGCTGGTGTAACAAGAATAAGAAGAAGGACGGAACAAACTACAATATCTATACAGATGGCTTGAAGATTTACACAACGCTTGACTCTCGTATTCAACGCTATGCAGAAAAGGCTGTGTATGACCATGTGGCAAAGGAACTTCAGCCACTCTTTGACAAAGAGAAGAAAGGTAGCAGTATCGCTCCTTATTCTGGATTAACAAAAGCAAAGGTAAAGGAACTCCTTTGGAAGCAGGCAAAGCAGTCAGAACGCTATCGTGTGATGAAAGCTGATGGTTGCACAGACGAGGAGATAGAAGAGGCATTCTATAACATCAAGGTGCCTATGACCGTATTCTCATACGAGGGTGAGAAGGAAGTGGAGATGACTCCTATCGACTCAATCCGTTATTACAAGAGTTTCCTCCGCACAGCCATGATGGCCATGGATCCAAGAACAGGTGCGGTAAAGGCATACGTCGGCGGTCTTAACTTCAAACACTTCCAGTTTGACAACATAATGGGTGAAGGTCGTCGTCAGGTTGGTTCAACCATGAAGCCATTCCTCTATTCGTTTGCGATGGAGAACGGCTACACTCCTTGCTATGAGTTCTTGAATACTGCTCCTACTTACGATGATGGAGTGACGCCTCCATGGACACCTCGTAACGATAGCCACACAAGAGAGGGTGAGATGGTTACGCTTGCATGGGGACTTGCACAGTCAAACAACTGGATTGCAGCAAGGCTGATGATTGACCTCAACAATCCTCGTGCATTTACTAAATTCCTGCACGAAAATATAGGCATTACAAATCAGGCGATCGAACCTTCAATGAGTCTCTGTCTCGGTCCATGCGACGTAAGCGTTGGCGAAATGGTAAGCGGTTACACGATGTTCGCAAATAAGGGAACACGTGCTCTCCCACTCCTCGTCACACGCATAGAAGATGCAGACGGCAACGTGATTTCATCATTCAACCCACGTGTAAAGTCCGCCATTAGCGAAGAGGCTTGTTACAAGATGATACACATGCTCCGTGGAGTTGTAAACAGCGGTACAGCTGGACGCCTACGCTATTCAAGTCGTCCATATAAGTTTACGGCTGATATCTGCGGTAAGACGGGTACTACAAACTCAAATGCCGATGCATGGTTCATGGGTGTTGTTCCTAAACTCGTGGTTGGCTGTTGGGTAGGTGGTGACGATAGAGACATCCACTTTAACAATATGTCATACGGACAAGGTGCGGCAGCAGCCTTACCTATATATGGTAACTTTATGCTGAAGGTATTCAACGATAAGTCACTTGGCATCTCACAGGACGACACCTTTGACATTCCAGAGGGCTTCGACTTCTGCAAAGACGAGTTGTCTGGACTTGAAGCTGCTACAGACGACGAGGAAGAAACGGAGGACGGAGTGGACTCAAGTTTCAGATAAGGACCACATCCCAACCCTCCACAAGGGAAGGGAGATAGGAACGGGCTAAGAAATAAAAAATGTAAAAACTCAAGTTGAGAACTTGAGTAACTTGAATAAACAATTATACAATCATACTTTTCACCTCCCAGTGGGGGAGAACGGGAGAAGGCTTTATGAAATTTATCGGAATTATTCCAGCAAGATATGCTTCAACACGTTTTCCTGCCAAGCCACTTGCGATGCTTGGAGGAAAGACGGTGATAGAAAGAGTCTATCGTCAGGTAGAGGGTGTGTTTGACTATGTTGTCGTGGCAACAGATGACGAGCGCATCGAGAGTGCCGTAAAGGCTTTTGGCGGTAAGGTAGTAATGACAAGTTCTGAACATCGTTCTGGTACTGACCGCTGTTATGAAGCTCTTACTAAGGTAGGAGCAGACAAGTATGACGTGGTAGTAAACATACAAGGTGACGAACCATTCATACAAGCCCAACAGTTATATGCCGTACGTGACTGCTTTGACGATGAAACGGTGGATATTGCCACACTCGTTAAGCCATTCAAGCCAGAGGATGGATTTGCAGCACTCGAAAACGTGAACTCTCCAAAGGTGGTTGTGAACAACAAGATGGAGGCTCTATACTTCAGCCGTAGCATCATTCCTTTCACTCGTGGCAAGGAAAAGAACGAATGGCTTGCAGGTCACACATATTACAAGCACATAGGACTTTATGCCTATCGCTCAGATGTACTCCGCCAGATAACAGCCCTTCCACAAGGTGAGTTGGAGAAGACAGAAAGCCTTGAGCAGTTACGCTGGCTTGAGAATGGCTACAAGATAAAGGTCGGAATAAGCGAGATAGAAACCATCGGTATCGATACTCCTGAAGACCTTCAGAGAGCGGAGGAGTTTCTGATGAATATGTAAGTTTGTGAGTTTGTAAGTTTTTAGGTTTGTAAGTTTGTAAGTTTGTAAGTTCTTATTAAAAAATGGATTTGCGAATTTGTAGATTTTAAGAATTCTATTTTTCTTGTTTTGGAGAATACGTGCTTGGACAAGATAAAAGCACAAACTTAAAACCTAAAGAACTTAAGAACTTAAGAACTCACAAACTTAAAAACCTAAAAACTTAAAGAACTTACAAACCTAAAAACTCAAAAACTTGAAAATTCCTTGGCGTATTGAAAAGATTTTTCATATCTTTGCGCAAAATACATAATACCGAAAGACTATGAAAGAAATCAAAATTACTGAGAGAGCTCACAAGGAGATTAAGAAACTATTCTCTTATCGCAATCAAGTTAATACACTTCATAACGACCCTGAGTTGACTGAGGTGTTCGACAACTTTGCATTTGACGAGTCTCTCAAACTGACAGAAGGACCAGTACTTGAACAGACACGTGTTATGTGTATCCTCGCTTCAACTATCGGTTGTGGCGCGAAGACAGAATTCCGTCTTCATGTGGATGCCTGCCTAAACGTAGGAGTTAAGCCAAGCGCAATACGCGAGATACTATATCAGGCAGTACCATTCGTTGGATTTTCACGTGTAGTTGACTATATACCAGTTATGAACGAGGTGTTCGCAGACAATGACATACGTCTCCCACTTAACAACCATTCTACTACGAATCCAGAGAATCGCATGCAGAAAGGTAAGGAAGTGATTGACACTATCTTCGGCGAGGGAACTGTGGATAATATGCTTGCAACATCTCCAAAAGGACAGGAGCACATGGTTGAGTTCCTTGAGGATTATTGTTTCGGTGACTTCTACACTCGTACAGGCATTGACCTCCAGCATCGTGAACTCTTCACATTCTGTCTCCTCGCTTCAATGGGAGGATGTGACATTCAGATGCAGTCTCACGCCATAGCAAACAAGAACGTAGGTACAAGTAAGGAAGAGATGGTAGCAGCCGTAACAGCCATGCTCCCATGGATTGGTTTCCCACGTTCACAGAATGCACTCAACGCAATCAATAACGCTTACGAAGAGAAACTTATCTAATAAGAATTTAGAGTTAAGAATTAAGATTTAGAGTAAAAAACATATACTACTTAAATCTTAATTCTTAATTTATAATTATATAAGAATAGCACAAAAGATTAATTCCTCTTTTAGCCACATTAAATATTTAATATGAATTCAAAAATTATCTACATTATCTCCTTACTATTGACAATTACCTTTGGCGCACACGCCCAAACAACATTGCCCACTCCAGAAGTTTATTTTCAGGAGGATGACACTATTGACATATACGCTGATGAATCAGCCACAATCACCAACAAAATAAATTATAATGAGCAAGAGGATGTAAAGTGGTCCATCGTTTTTTATGGCAAAAACTTTTACTACACAACAGGTTCATATGAAGACGGTTCATTTACATTCACGCCACCCAACCCAAGCGAAAATACAGTAAAGACATATGATTTCCCAGTAAATATCAAGAAAATACTCAAAGACGAATCAGAGTGTTTACTTGACACAACAAAGACATTTTACATAAGAGTGTATCCTAAGCCACGTGCAACCGTAGTTGCACGATTCTGTACGAATTACGAAGACGAAACTGGCTTTACGGCTATTCCAATTTCTAATAAATCAAGTTTGACAGATGGAGTATTCCATTTAAGTTCATACGCAACTCATGTATTACGTATAAGCGTCCCATCAGTTTCAAAGGACGAATCATGCTGGGAATGGAGTGTTGGCGATTCAATTCGTAAAGCAGGTATAGGTCAAACCTGCAAATTTAGATTTTCAGAAGAGGATGCTTCAGAAGATGGCACTTCACATTTCTATAAGATAAAACTGCGCAACAAATTGCCATACCGTAAGGAAGCATTTGAAGATGAATACAACCTGGAATGTAAGGTTTATCCTGTACCAACAGCAGGAGTATGCGAATATGTAGAAACATACAGTGGTAAAGCTGCTGGATTCGGACTTCAATATTCCGGAGGTATAAAAGATGCATGGAGAGTAAATTGGTCAGACGGCAACGGTAACGAATATACCGAAGAGGAGATGAACAACATCTGCAAATACGTGGATGAGCCAACAAAATTTATTTACAGATTATATGTAAACAACGGAGACGACTTTACTGGTTATTATCACGGTATAACACATCCTGTGCTTATGGTATGGAAAGAGCCTAAGGCAAGCGTGTACAACGTGAACGGAACAGTAATCACTGATGGGAATAATAAAGACGAACACAACATAGCCTGTTCAGAAGAAGACGAAATAAGCGTCAGCTTCAAGGTGGATGGTGGATACGAGACTGACGACAGTTGGATATCATTTGTTGACTCATCCTCAACAAGCAGCATGAATGACAGTGTCGTTACATGCAAGTTCAAGATTGTCATTCCAGATTCAATAAGGAGCAAAGCAAAAAGCGAAACTTGCACATATCCAATCTATGTAAAGATTCAAAACCGATACACGGGTACAAACAGTTCTCCTGATTCAATATGGTTCAACGACAGTATTAAGGTAAACTTAAACGTTCTACTTCATCCATTAGCACCAACCAAACTTATTCGTAAGGGAAATGGAAATAGTGGCACGGTTATTGCATCTGTAAACAATAATGATCCATACACAAGTATGAGTAATTACAGCCTTGTATATGGATACGAGAACGCAAATGGTGACGTCATAGAGCATCAGAAAAAATTTATTGATGTTATAAATCGTAAACATCTTTATGACACATTTCCAAAGGCAGAGTTGGCAGACAAGACAAATAAGTTCTATGTGTATGCTACAATTTACATAAGAGGAACGGAACTGACAAGCGACAGATGCTACCTGACTAATGATGAAGAATTGCAGGAAGATGTCACAGAAGTCAGGAAGTACGAGGTCAATGGACGCCAAATAAACTCTACAACCCGAGGACTTGTCATCATTCAAATGTCGGACGGTTCAACAAAGAAAGTAATACAAAAATAAAGCAAGACGAATTATGAAGATTAAGAGTAAAAAATATTTCAAATCATTCCTTTTGATTGGATTTGCTTGTCTTGCAACAACATTAAATGCACAGAGCAAAGAAAACAAATTTCTTGGATTAAAGGAAATGAGATGCGCTCTATCAAGTGAATTCTGTTTCGGGGACAAATCAGGATTCACCCCTGCCAATGCTTTTACGGAACTGTTATCAACGCAGAACAATAATTACCTTATCAATTTTGAAGGAGTATTCTCAAAAAAGAAGACGACAGAGACATCATTTATAGTTGGTATAGGTTGTACAACAATGTCATTCAAAACGAATTATAAGACTCCGTCGTATAGTTTCTCAACAAATCAGGATGTTGATGGTGATACATACATACGTGAATATCAAAACCTCAATATCCATCAAGAAACAAGTGGGCACTCATTTATATTCGCCATTGCATTCAGAGAAAGGTGGAGACTTAGCAAGAGCATTAATATGTACGGTGACTTAGGAGTAAATTGCATGGTTTCACCGTCCTTGAATGCAAATAAGACAGATGGTTCTGCAAAAGTTACTGGGCTTTACAACCAATACAACGACATATCTCTTGACAAAGACTGGGGATACAACGGATTTGGCTCTGTCGATTTAAGCAAGGCCACAAACAAGGATGTTGATGTAAATAGCCTTGTACCAATCTCATTCATAAGATTAGGATTTGAGCTGGAAATGACAAAAGCATGCAACATCATCTTTGGAGCAACGTACCAGAGAGCCTTGAAGAATTTAATTAAGCAGACAGATAGTAGTAACTCTGTAAACACAGGCAACGCCATTATATACAATACAATTGACAATATGGAATCAACAGAAAACATACGAAACCTTCTCGGTTCGTATCGCGAATCCAAGTTTACGGGAATGATGGTAAACCTCGGATTATCAATAAGATTTTAATAACGTAAGAAGATTTGTTATTTTAGGATGAACATACTTGACAGAAGTGATAAAATACAGATACTGGGGCACATATGCATGATAGGAGCATGCTCCATGTGGGGACTAATGGCACCATTAGGAAAGGATGCGATGACTCACGGAATATCTGGAATAGAGATGGTTACTTTCCGTGTTGTCGGCGGAGCGATATGTTTTTGGTTCGCATCATTATTCGTCAAGACAGAAAAGGTGGAGCATAAGGATTATCTCCGCTTCTTCCTTGCAGGAATGTTTGCCATCGTCTGTAACCAATGTTGCTATACGGTTGGATTGAGTATTACCTCACCTGTCAACGCAAGTATTATGACAACGACAATGCCCATAATAACTCTTGTGCTCTCGGCTCTGTTCCTTCATGATGCCATAACAGCCAGAAAGCTGTTGGGTGTCTCACTCGGAGCTTCGGGTGCATGTCTCCTAATATTGGGAAGTACACAAGGCGTGGCTAAAGGTGGAGTTCTGTTTGGCGATATACTTTGCATCATGGCACAATGCAGTTATGCTGTCTATCTGACTTTTTTCAAGTCGTTGATACAGAAGTACAGTGTCATAACGTGCATGAAGTGGATGATTACTTTTGCCGCTATGGTTATCACTCCATTTACATTCATGAAGGTTGTACACCTTCCATGGAAGGAGATAAGTAGCGTGACATATATGGAAACAACATTCGTGGTGGTAGGTGGAACATTCCTTGCATACATATGTTCCATTCGGGCACAGAAGATACTACGTCCTACCGTTGTGGCAATGTACAACTACGTTCAACCAATCATAGCGTGTATCGTGAGCGTTTGTCTTGGACTTGGCATCTTCGGATGGAGTCAGGCACTTGCCGTATTGCTTGTGTTCTCTGGTGTACGACTGGTGAACAGAAAGAAATAGAGTTCAACTTACGTTATTTATTCTTTGAGATGTGAGGGGGTAATGGACTCTATCACACGCATATCACGACAGAAACAAATCAATTCTACAATACAAACAAGAGTAAGAGACTCTTCTAACTTATTAGACACAAAGATTAAAAGCATGAAACAACTATTAAAAACAACTGTACTATTCTCCCTTTTATTAGTTTTAGTGCCTGTAAAATCATTGGCTGACGAGATTGAACCTGTCATAGATGAGTTGCCTTCTACACTCAGGGACAAATACAAAGACGCATGTGAAAATAAACATATCACATGCAATTGGGTGTTAGGATTGGCAGATACACTTGAAATGTATTCAAAGGATAAGGACGATGACCGTTTCCTTATGCTTGCCTCTATGATTCGCAATTACCATGCGTTTGTCAACAATGATTCCGTACGGTTCTTTGCCAATAATGACATAACGCTCGAACTGGCAGAAAAGCACAAGTTTTATGACACGTACTTTTCCGAAGCATTAAACCGTGTTACGTTCCTCCTGAATATAGGACGAAACCACTCGGCGATGAAGTATTCGCGCTTCCTTGTCGAAAAGGCAAAGGAATATAAACATCCGACGGGAATGTTCACCGGTTATCACAGTATAGGAAACATATACGAAAAGATGGGCTTATACCATCAGGCACTCTTGGCTTTCAAGGAAGCAGACAGGACCTTGAACGGACTGGGTGTGGATTATAACGAGTACCGTACTTATTGCCGTCAGGACATAGCTCTTGAGAACTACAACCTTGGTAATTATGAAGATGCTGAACGTGGCTGTCTTGCCCTTATAGAGAAAGATCCTCTGGACATACGTAGCATCTCTGTGCTGGCAAGCGTATATTTCAAAACAAATCAAAGGGACAAGTTCTACGAATGTTACAACAAGATTGACACAATCAATCCATCATTACTCGGAGCCCTAGAATCAATGTATCCAGATATTAAGACAAACATCCAGGTACAACACCTCGCAATAGATGGCAAAACAGAAGAAGCACTTCAACTTGCAGCTACACTTCCTTATCTTGAGTGTCAGAACCTAAAGGTTGACATCTATATGCATACCAACCGCTGGAAGGAAGCATTCTACTGTCAGAAAGAACTGAATACACACTACGACTCTTTGAACTATGCAGGTAATGAGAACGACATGAGGGAGATAAACGTAGAGATGGATCATCTATACAAGACGACACAGCAAGAAAAGAAAATTACGGCACTACGATATCATATATCCATTGGTTTCCTCCTTTTCCTTATTATTCTTGGTACATGTACATACTTCATACATCGTAACATTATCATATCAAAGAACAACAAGGCACTCGCAGCTAACCTTGACAAGATACTTGAGTACAAGGCACTGCTCATGGATAAATATACGACGAATGAAGAAGACTGTAAGACACCTGACGCTGTAAATGATGATAAGAAGCAAGAAACAACAGACGAGAAATACAACTTTAATGAAGATGTCTCCAGATATCTTCACGAACTTACTACTCGTCACTTGTTCACAAATCCAGACTTCGACAGGAACGCTTTGTTGTCAGAATTGAACATCCATCGTTCAAGCTTCTTCAACGACTTTGAACGACAGACAGGATTAAGTATATCCAAATTCATCCTGAAGATGAGAATGGAATACGCAGCCCAACTTATCAAGGACAACCCAGAATATACACTTGAAGCAATTGCCACGGACAGCGGAATCCTAAGCCGAACAACATTCTACAGAAACTTCACAAACTACTTCGGTATCACTCCAAGTGCATATAGGAACGAACACGGGCAGAACAACTAATTGCACACAGGAAGCAATCACGACAATTAAGTCCAAGACAAACTTTATGTTTTTCACACGTTTGTATTTTTTTGAAACACTCTGTATCAAAATTGAAACAAGCAATACACCATAGTGCAAGTAGGATTGCTATAATAGGAGTAACTTTGCAACGAAAATATAATCAGGTGGCACTATTGGGGTAAAATCCATAACCAAAGCCACACTGAAACTTCCCAAAGACAGCAATAATGATTAGACTTAATTTGGTTATAAAAAATAATTGCTTATAGATTTGGTAATAAACATAACAAGGTTATTTTTATTGTATTTAGGGTTATGGAACTATTAGAAAGGCAATGACGTGAGTCATTGCCTTCCTCTTTGAATACGTATATCCGTGGCAATGGGAAAACATCGGGTACATGACACACATCATCCTACGATTTATCGTCAAGGCACAAATGAATTGTATTTTTTATCCATGTTTTCTGAAGAAATACC